>Ga0256407_10007708_pt1 | contig 16078 bp, 8 predicted proteins | sample RumenRJG_04DNA_FD_193489 | JGI IMG/M metagenome (GOLD analysis project Ga0256407, IMG submission 193489) | Bovine rumen microbial communities from Lethbridge, Alberta, Canada - RJG_04 | ecosystem: Host-associated > Mammals > Digestive system > Stomach > Rumen | place: Canada: Alberta | collected...
TTGAGGTTGTACTCGGTGAACATTATGCCGTTGTCAATAATTTCGACCATTATCCGCTGCCCGTTCTGGCAAGAAACTATCTTGAAGACGGCAAAAGTAAAAATCTCTGGTATGAAGAAGTCGTTCCTCACGGCAGTGTATTTTATACCATCATCATCACTCCCGATGAAACAAATGCACTGAATATGGAAGAAATCAAGCAGATAGGCGGTCATGCCTCAATCGGCTGCGGTTTTACGAGATTTATCAGGCTGAATTGAAACAGGGGGTGCAGGTATGAATAAAAAAAGAGTAAATGAATGGATACTGCCGGCTAAAAAGGCTATTGAAGATAACGGAATTCTTGAAAAAGGTGTCGTTAAAAAAACTTATCGTGGACAGATAGCGACTTTCGGTGCGGCAGTCGTAATGGGAAGTCTTAAATCGGCAATCGCATTTTTTGCCGAACAAAACAAATCCTCTGTTGACAGACCGAAACTGATTAAAGCTATGTATCAAATCATAGAAAACAAAAAAGCCGAAACTACTCAGGAAGTATTCCGGTATGTGTGTGACAATTACAGTTATGAACTGGTTGAGAAGTTTACAGATGCGTCCATTGCACTGAAACTTGCCTTTAATTTCTTTGAATTGGTTGACGATTTGCCGGCAGACAATAAAGATAAAAAGTCTGATGAAAGTCAGGGTGATCAGTAATGGAGAACCTTAACTATTTATTCAACAAGGCATATTATCGGAATCTCGGCAATCCCAAGTTTGAAATTGATGTAAAGAAATTCAACACTTGTATTGAAAAAACAAAATTTGACATTACCGATTACAAGCCGTCACCTTTTAAAGATTGTCAGAAAATCGTTATGAAAATAGGTTATCCGGGCTTGATAATCGGTATGGGAAATCCTCACGGTGTGGGAACAAAAGATTTTAAATGGAAAGATGATATAAAATTCAACAAAGAGCCGGAAACATTCAAAATAGTCGGTAAATTGAAAGAACGTTTGCATAAATTTTTGAGTGACGAAGATTTGGAAGATGTACTCAGATATGCCGTAAATGATGTGTTGGGATTAGGCTGGAAAAATAATAAAAGTACAGATGAACAGACCGATGATACTATTTTTGATAAAATTACGGATGAACAGATTGCTTCTGTTAGGAACTGTTTGTCGAATGACAGAAAACCAAATATAGTATTTGTAAATTCAAAAAGGAAAACCATTCGTTTCAATAGTTTTGAAGAACTGAAAAAACTTGCCGAAAGAATAGTTGATATGTGCATAAGCGGTAACGAGGAAATCAAAACAGGCTTTTCATTTGACTATACCACAGGTCAGCCGTATATTCCCGCAAGTTCCGTGAAAGGTATGCTCAGAAGCTATTTCAAGGAACACAGGCAGGCTGTTTGCGAAATAATAAAAGCCAAAACAGGAATTGAATTTACGAAATCCGAAATAGAGTTGCTTGAAAGTGATATATTTGATTACAATGACATATTCCTTGACGCAGTGGTGTATTGTGGTGACAAGCATGGATATATGTTAAGTTCGGATTATATCACTCCCCATGATAAAGACCATATCAAAAATCCCGTTCCGATAAGGATACTGAAAATTAATCCGGGTGTACAGCTTGAATTCCGTTTTTTGCTGAATGACCATACTGTAAATGACAAGACCGTCACAAAAGATATGCTTAAAGATATTTTCACGGAATTGCTTTCACTTTTCGGAGTGGGTGCAAAAACAAATGTCGGCTATGGCATTTTGAAAGATATTCAGAAATGAACCGCTTGAAGAAATGTGCGATGCGAACGGAACAGTAAAAGTAAAATGTCCTTATTGCGGCAAATGGACATATAAATATCAACAAAACAGTGATATACCGAATAAAAACTGCAAAAACAATAGTTGCCGCAAACCGCTTAATTTAGGAGGGTGAAAAAATGAGCGATAAAGTATATAGTTATCATACCTTTCTTTTCCCGTTTATCTGGAAAACCGATAACAATGTAAGCAAGGAAGATTTTCTGAAAGTACTTTCCATCAAGTCCGACAGCAATAACGCAGAGGGCAGGTGGGTTTTAGATAACTGGGATGACAGAAAAAAGGCAGATTTTTTGTCGGAACGCTGGAGATTGGATTACGCTGCGTATCAATATTTTACAGAATCCGCAAATGACTTGCTTTTCAATTCCAGCGATACCGGCAATGCTGTAAGTTGCTTTCACTACAATAGAAAGTATAAAAGACGTCCTCGAGAGCTAAAACTTTTCATCAAAATTGATGATGGTACAAAATTTAAGGACCGCATTTTTTCACACATTTGTAAATCAAAAAATCATTTCCCGGGGAAGTTTAAAGAAGGAAATGACAAATATCTTGTAAAATATATAATTACAAAACAAGATAATGATACAAAAGAAAACAAAACTTATAGCTTGAACATCAATAATATCCGTTTGAATGTATATGATGCAGGTATTGCTATATTGATATTGGAGATGGAAAACTGCAAGCATAATTCACTGAAAGATGTAAATGCTATCAATGAACATGGCAGACGTATCAATTTTCCGTTTTTGGTTTCACATGGCGGAACACACAATTTATGTGCAGATAGCATAGAAATTCGTTTTGAAGATAATACCAATACACAGAATAATGAAAATCCTTTTAAAGAAGATTTTCTGTATACTTCAAGGCAGATAAAAAAATATATAGAGCATGAAAATGATCCGGATGTAAAGTCTATCCGTCAGGACGATGTATCATTTACCTACATAATGCAACCGATACAAACACTCCTTGACGGAAAAGGAAAGGATAATGGTGGAAAAGAAGTTACCACTAATCCAAATCATAAAAATCAGCAAAGTAAATTTTATATCAAACCTTGTGTTGATGACAGGATGTTTGTATGCTGTATTGTTGCGGATTTCGGTCTTAGCAATGAAATAAAAGGCGTTGGCAACCATACAATATGCTATTATCAGGATGCAGACTTGAAATTGAAAAAAACAGACTGTACTTTTTCTAAAAAAGATGAAAAATATCATGTTGTTTCATCGACAAAAAAAGAATATGATCTTTCACAAGAAGAATTTTCAGATAAAGTTGATGAAAACAACAAGTATATTGTACCTGATAGAGACGGTGGACTCCACGCTACTTATATGGAAGGCTGGGCTGATGAAACTGCTCTTTCAAACCGTATATATAAATTTATGTACATTGAAAATGATTTGAGTTGTCAGGAAACCGAAATGAAAAAGCAGATATTGTCGGGTTCTGTTTACGGCAGATGGGTAAACAGCGGTACATTGTTTGGCATAACCCATCATTCGCTTTGTTGTATTACGAATCCCGCTGTAGTAATCCAAGTTATAAACCCTTTTTTGACACAATATGTTCAGATGGCAACATTGGCACTCGCTCAAAGAGCCGTAATACTTATGCTGGAAGATGAAGTTGCAAAGGTATCCAATAAATTCAGCGAAAGTTACATTATTTCCGAACAGGATATTGCCGAAATAGAACGCTTGCAGGCAAAATATGTCAAAGTGCAGAATCAAATGCTTTTGTCGGAAGTAACCGTTCAGGAACAGGGCGTTGAAATGTATGAAATGTTCCGCAAGCAACTCTATATTGAAAAGAATATGAAATATCTGGATTCTGCAATGAATAATCTGCGAGATGTTGCCGACAATACCAATGCCCGTCTGGAACGACTGAGTGATGCAAAAGAGGATAGAAAACTTAACCTGTTAAGCTACGCTTTGACATTTTTGTTTATAGTCGAACCGCTTTCCGTTATTATCACTGATAATTGGAACTTTTTTGCAAAGAATGGTCATTTCCGTTCAGAAACGTGGTGGTTTGGTATTCCGTTCGTATTGGGTGTAGGCTCTGCTTTGGTTCTGCTGATAAAATGGATAGTGTCAAAATGTAAAAAATAAATCTCCCCTCCAAGTCAGAGATGATTTGGAGGGCATTTTTGATAAAAATTTCATTTTTCTGTTGACAAATCTCTATGTATGGTATATAATAAAGGAACACAAGATATTGTTCTTACCTTTCCCTATTGGGAATTGATACCTGTGTTTCCGGTGTAACAGAATCCGTGCTTTCCCATCTTACCTTTCCCTATTGGGAATTGATACATTTACGGTATGTATTTCACACTCATTTTGATTCCTCACCTTACCTTTCCCTATTGGGAATTGATACATATCATTAAGAGCATAGTATCGCTGTAATTTTCTCCCTTACCTTTCCCTATTGGGAATTGATACTTTTGTTGGATTATTTAATTTGAAATAATTTTGAGACTTACCTTTCCCTATTGGGAATTGATACTTTTGAGTCATAATACGGACTTTGTTGTTCGAATTAAACCCGACTTACCTTTCCCTATTGGGAATTGATACTATCCCATTCAGACAACCATCCTTTGTTTTTCAACTCTTACCTTTCCCTATTGGGAATTGATACTTCTACACTGGTCTCAACCTGAGCTTCTACACTGGTTTACCTTTCCCTATTGGGAACAATGAAAAAATCCCTCTGAGTTTTTTGATGAACTCGGAGGGACTTTTTATTGACTTTTTTGTATAAAAAATGGACAGTTTACGACTAAAAACAGCAAAAAATTTATGAATGTTGATTGTAAAATTGAGATTTTGTGTTATAATATAGTAAAGTCAAATGAAAAGGATGTGATAAAAAAATGAAACGAGTGATAGCAAGGTTGTTGACAATGGCAGTGTTGTTTGTGACTTTGACGGGGATAGGCAGTGTGACGGCAAATGCAGAGTCGCTGTATATTAGGAAAATTGTATCGGTTGTGTATGACGATTCGAGCAGTATGACAAGTGAAGATAAATGGGCGTATGCGAATTATGCCATGCAGACATTTTGCGGTATGCTCAACAGTGAAGACCAGCTTTATGTTACATACATGAAGTCGGCTAAAAATCCCGATTACGAGCCTGAAAAAATTGACCTGTCTGCATCGGGCATTCAGAATTCCATTGAAAGTATCAGAAATCATTCAGACACCAGTTCCACACCGTATCAGGCGGTTGAAATTGCTTTCAATAAGCTCAAATCTGTACAGGACTCCAATGCAAACACGCAGTATTGGCTTATCATTCTGACGGACGGCACTTTTGACAGGGACAGTTATATCAGTAATCCCGACAAGCCCGATGAATTGATAGATTACTTTGACGGCTATGTTAATGAAGTCATGCCAAACGGCACAAATCCGCAGATAACATATTTTGCCATAGGCGGTAGTGCATTGAAAGTTCCTGCACAGGAAGATAAAGGACTGTATACCTATTCATGTACGGGAGCAGCGGATATTATTTCAACCATGTCGGACATTGCCGACCGTGTTTCAGGCAGAACAAGGCTTGATAAAAATGATATGAAACTTCTTGATGAAAAGACCGTTCAGATATCCTCTGCAATACCCTTGTTGAATATAGCGGTGCTTTCACAGGAAACAGATGCCAAAATTCTCAGTGCGAATTACAGCAATGAAATGAATATTCCGATAAGCAGATATGCTTCCCTTGATTTCCGTGAATATAACGGCAATCAACATGATGAACTGATAGGAAATGCGTATTTGCTGGGAGATTCAAAGAATGTTATCGGTTCGGGTACTTATGAGATAAACTTTGACAAGGCGGTATCTCTTGACGATTTGGTATTTTTATTTGAGCCTGCCTTGGAAATGCGTGTGACGGTTCATGTGAACGGTGAGAAAATCAACAATTCCGAATTGAAAAATACGCATGAGGGCGATAAAATCAGCATTTCCTGCGGTATTTATGAGATGAATACAGATAATGAGATAAATTGCGATTTACTGCCCGAAAATACGAGCTATGATATTTACATCTATGAGGACGGAAATATTTCCGAACATATCAGCGGAAAGAATATGGAATTGAAAGAGTACGAGCTGAAAAATATTGAAACAAAGCTTGTTGCCTCTGCACAGATAGAAAATTTCAATCCCATTGAATATACGAAGAAATTCACACCCGATAAATATGTACCGAAAACAGTTTATACAATGTCGGCTGAATTTGACAACGGTGTGAGAAGTATCAAATATGATGATGTTCCGACAAACAGTGATGTGAAATTGAGATTTACGGTCAGTGCAGACGGCATTGTTATGACAAATCCCGAAGAAGTGAAAGCACTTGCACCGAAAATAGAGATTTCACTTGACGGAAACAGCGGTGATGTGAATATCGAATCTGACGGAACTATCACATATACACCGAAAGAAACACCGTCTGTATCGTCGAATGCTGATAACGTGAATGTCAAAGTTACTTGTACGATAAGTGACGGCACATCGGCAACTGAAAGCTATACGATTTTAATGGCAAATTATGCGGTAATTGCAAATCAAAATGATGTTTCCATCAGAAAAAACGAGTTTTACGGAAATGAAAAGGGTGTTTCGTTTTATATCACAAAAGACGGTGTGAAACTTGATAAATCGCAGGTTGAAAATGGCACAGCGGTTTCAGTGAATGAGGAATACAGGCATTTACAGCTTGATGTTCAAGTTGATGATGACGGCACAATACATTGTATTCCGAAAGACGAAAACGAAAGGGAATATAATTTCCCGACATGGTGGGGCAACTGGCTGTATTATTTCGGCTTGGAAAGTGCAGACATGACGGTGACGCTTTCGCACGATTACGGCACGGCACAGGCAAAGATAAACGTAATCGGAGCGGACACGAGTTATATTATTTTGTGGGTAATCGCACCGTTGGCAACGGAAATTATCTTGTTGGCATTGATAACAGCCTATATTATAAGGTATATCACAAAGCCGAGATTTTCTAAAAAAGCGGTTCTTTACATAGGTACAATCACATTTTCGGATACAGGACTTGGTGCCCATCTGATGACATTGAAAAAGCATAAACTCAGACAGTATAACCGTTTTGGAAATCTATGGAATCCGTTTAAACCGCTCACGGTGAGTGTCGGTGGTATATCCGTATCGGCTGAAAAAAATAATCGTATCAGGTGTAATGAAACATTCCCTTGGTTCATGACAAGCGAATTGCAGTCCGATTACATTGACGGTGACATTGACCACCCCGAAAAGATATGCGAGAAAATAAAATCTCTTGCGGAGAATTACATTGAAGTTAGGGAAATCGAACCTGCCAATATCAGAGGCGAGGGCGACAATATTATTAAAATGAACAGTCAGGTATATTACTGCGTAAAGGCACAGGCGGAATACGGTGAGGGTGAATTTGCCAAAGAGGCAAGAAGAATCAATTCGTCAAAAATCATTTGCTATACAAGTGACAGAAAATAAAAGGAGGATAAAACCATGGCAAAAATAGAAGGACAGGTACTTTTGATAGGATTGGGCGGAACAGGCAGCAGGATTGTCAACAATGTTGTCAGTGACCTTCAGAAAGCAGCAAGAAGAAAAAATAAAAAGTTTTCGACTGCCGACGGCAAAATGGCATTTGCGGTACTTGATACCAATATGAATGATGTCGGTGAGATCAACAAATCACTTACGGGTATCAATAATATTTCGACAAGCAGTGAGAAAAAAATCAAGGAATATATGTCGCAGTATTCTTATATGGGCGTATCGGACTGGATGCCCCGTTCCAAAACGCTTGATGAAGAAACCATGATAGACGGTGCGTCACAGATGAGGTTTAAATCCCGTCTTGCTCTGCTTGATACGATAGAAAGTCACAAAATAGATGAACTCAAAAATGCCATTCAAACCATGATAGAAAACAGGGAACTCGGTCAGAAAGTCAGAGTAATGATAGTATCATCTCTGGCAGGCGGTACGGGTTCGGGAATGTTCATTCAGACAGCCATATGGATAAGGAAATACCTTGATGAACACAGTTTTGAATCAACGATAAGAGGAATTTTGGTACTGCCCGATGTATTTATCAGCACAGTAGAAGATATAAAGAAAAGTGCAACGGAAAAGGAAAGTCTGTATGCCAATGCTTACGGTGCAATCAGAGAGCTGAATACCATCACAAAGATAAAGACAAAGAATTTCAAACCTCTTGTGCCAATCAAAATAGATGATATTTTTGACAGCGAAAATCCGGAACTGGACGGCAAACCTGTATTTGACTTTGCTTTTCTGATAGACGATATTACCGAAAACGGCAATACCATGCAGACAATAGGCGAATATGGGTAATGTCACAGAATAGTTGATAAATCAAAAGCATATCCGAAAAAGAATATATTTATAAAAGTTCCTATCACAGCTTTGTGAATTTCCATGTTTTTAGAAAAACAAATTGTTTTCCGTGCAAGCCGTTTGATTCGTGTCCTTAATGTCAAATGATTTCTTTCAATTTGTTGGGTATTTCTTTTTCCGGTAACAAGCTTATCCGGTGACATCCTGCTGCTGTAAGCAAAATTGTTGTCTGCATAAACCATGCCAATATGAAATTCGGAAAGCAATTTCAAAAGTTCATCCAAATATTTATACTCTCTTGTTCCGAATGTATAGGCAAGAGGTGTGTTGGTCTTATGATCCACTGCCCACCAAAGCCATACCTGATGTTTTTTGTCATGGTAAAAGCTCCACATTTCGTCCATTTCCACAGATTCTTCTATGTAAACATCTATATCTGTCGATTCTTCATCTTTTACTGTTTCAAGGAACTTTTCGTTTACTTGTTTCGGGAAATTTTTTGTTTTTTTAAAACTGATGTTACAGTATTAGGTGAGATTTTTAATACTCGACCTGTATCTCTTGTCCCCGAACCGTTCATTGCCATATCGATTATTTTTTCTTTTGTTTCAGGTTTACTTGCATTGTTGCTGTATTCCAACTGAAATGTTTTATGGCTGCATTCGGGATTTTGGCACATCATCCGTTGTTTTCCCGTGCTATTCTTTCCGTATCTTACTACTTTATCACTTTTGCAATATGGACACAATACTTTTTCGTAAACCATATTTTCAACTCCAATATTTTTTCTTAATTATAACACATCTGTTTTGTTTTATCAACTTTTTTGCGACACTACCCGAATATGAAAGATTTATTTCAAAAATGGTATATATGCAGCTTTATGCACCCATGAAAACCAATCTGTATTCCGAAGAAGATAACTTTTTCAGGATATTTCAGAGATGTGACGAACCTGTTTTCGGTTCATGCGGAACGTCAAGGGCAGTTTATCCGATGGAATCCGTTTTGAATTATTGTGCACAGAGGGCATCACAGGAAGCCGTTTCATCGGGCTGGCTCAAAATAGACAAGAAAATTGAACGCATGAAACAAGAGCAGGCTAAACGTGAAAAAGAGGGCTATAATCCCGAAAAAATCAATGTAAAAGCGGAATACATCAGTATATTTGATGATGAAACTTCAAAGCAGGGTACGCAGGTAGGTTCCAACCGTCTTTTCGTGTCCATCAAAAATGATGTGAAAGAACGCATTGTCAGAGAGATGAACGGCAAGCCCGTGACGGAGTACAAAGACAAGACATTGTACTTTATTGAAATGATGGATAAATATATCAAAGAAACCGTGCAGTCGGATTATAAATCGGGGCTTTCGGGTGTAAATGTTTCGTCAAGGCTGGAAGATATTACAGAGGTAAGTGAAGCGGAAGAACTGGTGCAGTCAACGGAAATGGCGGTCAGTGCCCTCGTCAAAAAGTTTGATGATGACATTCCGAAAAAGGCGGGACTTCTTTTAAGCAGGATATTCACCGATGATATGGGTGATGTCAATGCAAGAAATGAACTTTCGGTATTCGGGTTTCTGACCTGCCGTGATGAAAATGACAGCAGTAAATTTGTCCATCCGCTTGCGGCAAGGTATCTTTTGTATAAACTTCTCATTGAACTCAACAAAAAGAAAACGCAGATTATAATGAAAAGTGCCCGTGCGGACGCAATAAAGGGCTATAACGGTGAGGAAAATCCCGTCAATTTCGACTACAAGGGCACGAGAAGAATTTTTGAAGAAACACCGCTTGATTATATTAGGGCTAAAAAATCCTTTTTTGAGAGCGAACAGAAATTTGTTTCGGATTTTCTCAAAAAGTATGCCGAATACAATTCCAATCAGTACAATCTCTGTGAAAAGTACGGTGTACAGCTTTTGAAATTCAATCTGTACTGTATGCTGACGGAAAGGCTTGAAGTTCTTATCAGAGAGATAGAGGGCTTTTTCAAAAACCTGAATAAAGTGACGAATACGCTTAAACAAGAGATAAACAAAAACATTGCCGGCACTTCCAAAGTGACCGACAGGACGATATATGTATATGCTTCTCACGAAAATAAAGAAAGAGTATATCAAGATATCAAGGGCGAATGTGATGAAAACAACAGGGAAATCAATGATATTGTCCTGAGAAATTTGTACGGACGTTTCTGTGCGGAACTGAACGAGGATTCCAAAGACAATGCACCGTATGTCAACAAGAGTGTTGTTGACAGCTTTGCAGTGAATGTTGTGAGAACATACAGGGAAGACCTGCTGAAACACAACAGAACGGCTATCGACCTTGACCTTTATACCGCCCTTACCATGCAGGTAGATGCGGAAATGGAGGAGGAGAACAAACAGCAGAAAAAATCCGAAAGTGATGTTCTTGACGTTGACCTTGAAGAAGACAGGATTCTTTCGGAGAATACCAAACAGGCTGTATATGACAGTGAGATGAAAAAATTGTGTGACCGTCTGAGAAGTCTGGCGGCACCGTGTCTGAGAAGCAGTTCTGAACAGTACGACAACCCGAATGAAAATCTGATTGATAATACCCCTGTCGGCTATGATGAACCCGGATTTAATTCAAAACTTCCGGTAAAAAAGCACAAAGCTTTTTGGGGATTTAATCCGATTATTGCCGGAAAATATCCTGCATTGGCAAATACACTCGGAGTCAATATTGCCCAACAGCAGAATGATGCTTATGATATTAACGAACTGAATTGTTACCGTGCAGTTTATGGCATTATGGCAAAGTATATCCCGAAGCTGAATGAAACTGCAAAGGCAGATTATTTCAGAAATTACTATAATGTCATCAACAGAATGACGCTGAAAGTCATGCAGGGACAGGACGATGCCCTGATTGATACACCGCATATTGACAAAACATGGCATTACAGTATGCCTTATGTCACTGCCGAAAGACAGATGAAAGAAGAAAAGAAATTCTACAAGAGTTTCTGGATGGCGTTGGCATATAATCATATCAGCCTTAACGCAAAAGGCGAATTTCAGATAGGCGTGAGAAAAACGAAGTCAACGGGCGGTGAATACAACGATACCGAACTTATCATGTATAACGGCAGACCGATAGATTTGAAACATATCGGCAATTTGCTGAAAGCGTTAAGGCTTGATCCGAAGTTTATCCTTGAAACTCACAGAACTTTGGAAAATTATCTTGAAATGGATATCCGCCTTGACAGAGAGGATTATGACAAACTGGCTTTGATTTCGGGCTTTGAACGCAAAAATTACAGCGACAATTCGAAATACCGTGAGGGCGGACTTGGTTCGGCAGGCTTTACCAATGCCGTTTCCATGATAGCAAAATATGACAGTCAGTCCATCAAGGACAATGCCGTGACGGCAACTCTGGCAGATTCACTCGTTGACCTGATAAGAGATGTTATATCGGACGACTTTGCGGAAGATGAAAAAAACGAACTCGAAAGAGAAACCTATAAAGTCTGCATGAAGATATTCAATGCTTCAGCCGATGAGAGAAAAGAAAGTATAAAACTCTTTCAGGAGTGGGCGGAAAAAGCCGAAGAATAATTGACCGAAAATGCATATACAGGGGTGTAAAAGCCCTTGTATATGCGATATGATTAAAAAGGTGATAGTTATGCATACTTTTTTCATCAATACATCGGACAGGGATTTTATGTCCGACAGGGAAATTATGGATATAGAGATAACCAACAGAAAGCTTATCATGCTGAATTATTCTCTGAAAGAATGGAAAGATACCAAAAAGGGATATAATGCCTGTGCGGAAAAAATCAGTGAATTGATAGATAATCACAAGGATATCAACAATGACTTCAATATTGTGATATATGCCGATTTGACGGCAATCAAATTGTACAATTCGCTTGAACCAAATATAGACAATCACCTAAAAAGAGAGGCTTGTCTTTTCGCATTTTACAGCGTTTTAAAGCATTATATCAGTGATACATTGATAAAGCGTCTGAAAGACCTTGCAAGAGAACCCGTTGAAACCGTCATTATTTTTGAAGAAAATCAAAAACCAAGGGAACATTTGAAACTTGATGATTGGAAACATCAAAAAATCCTTGAAGAATACATGGCAAAGGTAATCGGTTTTCCCGATGAAGAAACTTTCAAAACGCTTTTGCCCAAAACATATCCCGAACTGTACAAAAAAATTGCCGATATATCGTCGCTGAAAACAGAAGATGAAAGATATACGGCAAGAATGGATATTTCATTCGATGATGAAATGACCGAAAAATTCACGGAAAAAATCGGCGGTGAATTCAAGTCGGATTATCTGAAAGTCTATATCAAAAAAATGCTTGCCGAACTGACAGATAATCATAGTGAAAGTGAGATACGCTCTGAATTTCTTATGAATATATACAGGAGTGCAAGGGATAACAGGGAAATATCCTGTACATCTTTCGTCACAAACAACAGGGCTGCCGCCGTGAATATGACGGAAAATCTTAAACGAAAACTAAGAATATATATGTATCTCACTGAGGGGATAAAAACGGAAACATTTTTGCATGACGGCAAGGCGAAAAGCGTTTGTGAACCCGACCGTGAAACGTGGCTGAATCTCAATGAATATTTCGTGGAGAAAAAACGCATTTACAAGACGGCTTATGAAAAAACTTTGAATTTGCAGGAATCTTATTTCGAAAAACATCTTTCCCCGAAACTGTACGCTTTCGACAATGAAAAATTTGCCGTCAATGAACACGGTGAAAATGCCGAAAGCGGTGTGACGGATCAAAGGATTTTCAGCAGTGAACAGGTGGAAGAATTCGATTATGACGGCAGTGAATATGCTGTGAAGATATGTCAAAAGCCCGATGTAAAGCCGAAAGAATATATCGGTACAGCCGAAAATATCAGGCAATATCATGTTGATTATCTCATTTTATTACGGAAACATATTGCGGGTGTGCTGTCGAATTACGCAAAACGTGGAGATGACAGAGTTCCTCCCCTTCTGAAAAAACGTGTTGTGAACATTGACAATGCCGTGACGGACAAAACGGAAACTGTCTGCAACTATAAAAAAAGTGATGGGGCGTTTGAAAGTCAAAAAAATGTCATTGTTGAAGAAAATGCCGAAAAATCTTATGAAACGGTGCAGAACAAGTATTTTGGATTCTGTGCGGCAGATGAAATCGAACTGACAAATATAGATGAACAATATCAGTGGCTCAAAGAGCGTATCGAACAGATTGATAGAAGTCTGAAAAAGATGAAAACCGTTGCTGTCGTTTCTTTGATAACGCTGATCATCACATACATTCCGTATATACTCATTCAGTGGGAAGCAATCACGCTGAATTTTGCCGCATTTTTTGCGGCACTATGTTCGCTGGCAATGCCTGTTGTATTGCTGGGCGGAGTGTTCGGGGCAATCGTTGCACGTCAGAAACGAAAATTCAAAGAAGTCTGGAATGAATTTTGGCAGAAAAATTTACAGGCACTTCAAAACAACAAAAATGCCGCAAAACATTATGACAGGCTTTTGACTTTTTACATTCCTGCATTGAGGTACACTTATGAATATTATCAGGACGTGAGATTTAAAAAGGAATGTGAAAGCATTGCCGAAACCAAAATCGCACATCATCTTGAAATGCTCAAAAAGAGGGTGGAACAGACGGAGGATATTATCGACAAATTGCAGCTTGGCGATCATGCCGAAAATTACACCATGCCGTCATTGGAAGATGAAATCGAATATAACCGTGCATACTGCAGTGGAAAGAAAAATTGTATGTTTTATTCTGTCATTGATGACGAGTTGTTAAAAATCGCTAAAGGGGAGGACTGAAAATGATGATATTTTTAAAAGTCGCTGTAAAATTGCTGATAATCATTTTTTTGGCAGTTCTTCCGCTTTTGCCGTTGGCGGCGGAGTATATCGGATTTAGGCGTGACAGGCAAAAAGGCATCAGTCACAAGCGTTTCAGACTGCTTGTGTTCATGGTTTTATATGTCATTGCCGTGACGCTGTTTTTGTACATAGTCAAAGAATTTCTGCTTTGGGTGAGTACACTCGATTTCATTCGGTGGATAGCCTCAAAAATTTCTTTAAGTTCACGGTTCGTTTACTGCACGAAAGTTTTGGCAGCTATAACCATCAATATAGCGGTGGGCTTCGGTTACAGAGTTTTACAGCATTTTGTGAGAATTGGCTTGCAAAAGAAAAATCTTGCCAAGCCTGCCCAAAAAGACGGTAATTTCTCGCCTGCACAAAGAATTGAAAGAAAAGTACTTTTCTTTTTCAACAAAGAGATATTTTCCTTTATCGGCAAGGTGATAAAGGGCATTGCCTGGGGATTGTCCGTCGCATATACAACACTGTTTGTGATATTTCAACTGCCTGTCGTATTCGGTGCGGACTGGATTCCCTACGGTGCAATCAATATCATATTCAGTGCAGGTTATATTTATCCGACATTGACGCTTTTGATTTTGTGGGCGATCGCCTTTTTTCTGGAAGGTGTCAGCCTGCTTGAAAAGGAATGTCCCGAAATTTTCAAAAAGCCCGAAGATATGAAAGAGAATGATGTCATTCCGCTTGATGAAATTGATAAAGCCTGTCAAAAGGAATTTGCGGATTTTTTTGCAGGTTCGCTTGAAATCCCGAAAGGCAGTCCCGACCATGTGACAGGCAATTATAATTCCCGTACAAAAAATATCGGCAAGGCTGTTGAAAATGATAAAGTGTTGCCGAAGATAAATAAAGAATTATGTTTACAGTGTATTGACAAGCTGTTTCAAAGCGATAGAAATTTTATTATCAACGGCAGTTTTTTCAGTGAATTTTCCGTATATCTTTTCCGATACATTTCCATGATAACGGCAAGGGGTGACAATATTGCCATCATTTGTAACAGTGAAAGCCAGCTTGACACGGTGTATGAATTTGTAAATGACGGCTTTTCAAAAATCAGCAGTCTTTACAGCAAATCCAAAATGAATATCAATTTTAATTTTCCGATATGGAAAATTCTGAAAATCAGTGATAAACAGAATACCATTCAAAGAACACAGATTGATGAAACATCGGTTTTGATAACGACTTTGCCGTATTTGTGTTCAAAGGAGTTTGAAACGAACAGCGGCAGTTTTATACACTTGCTTGATACCGTGATATTTGCGGATACTCTCACAACAGTGAATATGTATTCGGAACAACTTTCCGCATTGAATACCAAATTCATGAATATCGTCAAAAAAAATGCCGCACTTGCCATGAACAGCGACAAAAACCGTGATTTCAAGGTCAGATACAAATCAATGAATATCCGATATGTCGGATTTGACGATTCACGCATTACGGGTATAGACAAAGTGCTGAAAAATCTGCTGTCAGCGGATTTTGAGTCTGCGGATATTATGGAATATAACCAAAATGCCATGGTGAGATTTTACAATATCGAGCCGAAAATAAATGACAACGGGGCATATGAATTTCCGAATGTCCTCAATACACAGGAAAAATTGGGTGATGTTGTCAATATGGCAATGGTTGCCGCTTCGGCAGGGGCAAAAAATATCAATATTTATGCAGGCGGAAACGTGCCTTTCGGAAATTACAGTGAATCTCTTGCGGCAAATATGGGAACTGTCAAGAAAATTTACGGAAATGATGTGAAAATAGAGATGAACAATCACTATTATGACCAAAATCATTATTCCGTTGCAGTGGTGTTTGACGATAAAAACAATCTGCCCGAAACCGTCAGAAAATACACGGCACTTCTAGGAAATGAGAAAATTTTGTTAATGATAT
>Ga0256407_10007709_pt1 | contig 16072 bp, 15 predicted proteins | sample RumenRJG_04DNA_FD_193489 | JGI IMG/M metagenome (GOLD analysis project Ga0256407, IMG submission 193489) | Bovine rumen microbial communities from Lethbridge, Alberta, Canada - RJG_04 | ecosystem: Host-associated > Mammals > Digestive system > Stomach > Rumen | place: Canada: Alberta...
TTAAATTTATTAAGAATAAAAAATAAGTATTGACATTTATTTTTATTTTTGTTAAACTTTATGACATTGTTAGTTTTGATATCTAAATAGAGGGCCCGTAGCTCAGTTGGTAGAGCACTTCACTTTTAATGAAGCTGTCACGCGTTCAAGTCGCGTCGGGCTCACTTTTTATATGCTCCCATCGTCTAGGGGTTAGGACACATGATTTTCAATCATGCAGCAGGAGTTCAATTCTCCTTGGGAGCGTATTTTTTTTTGCCGTTTTATTTGCTTTTTTCCTTTTTAATATATAAAATTCAATCATGCTAATAAAAATAGATTTTGTAGAAATCCCCAACAGCAAAATAAAACCTAAAGATACTAAAGAACTTTTTTATTTTTGGAACAAAACAGCTAAAAGTTATATTGAACAGAGAGTCAAACACTTTAGTGAAATTTTCAATAAAGGAACAAACGAAGCTATTTTTGCAGAACTTGCATTTTGTATTTTTACACCGCAATCCAAAGCATTATCATGTTGGAAAGCAATAAATATATTACACGATAAAAATCTTTTATTTACTGCATCAGAACAAGAAATATCAAAAAACATTAACAATGTAAGATTTCAAAACAATAAAGCAAAATTTCTGGTTCAAGCAAGAGAGAAATTTACATCTAACGGTAAATTAAACATTAAACAATTTTTAAAATCTTTTAATAGCCCAATAACTTTAAGGAAATGGATTATTGATAATATTAAAGGTATAGGATATAAAGAAGCCGGACATTTCTTAAGAAATATAGGATTAGGACTTGATTTGGCTATTTTAGACAGACATATTTTAAGAAATTTAAAATTTTATAATGCAATAGAAGAAATTCCTTCTGCTTTAACACCTAAAATCTATTTAGATATAGAACAAAAAATGATTGAATTTTGTAAAGATATAAAAATACCTATGTCTCATATGGATTTACTTATGTGGGCTATGCAAACAGGCGGAATATTTAAATAAATCAGTAATTAAGGAGGAATTTGTGAATACCTTGGCATTAACTAAAATACAGTATGGAATGTTTATTATAACATCTGCTTTTGACGGAAAAATCGGCGGACAAATAGCAAATACAGTGTTTCAAATCAATTCAAATCCTGCAACAATAGCCATAAGTATTTCCAAACAAAATAATACACATTTTTTATTATCTAACAGTAAAAAAGCTGTTATTTCCACAATAACGGAAAAAGCTAGTTTTGAATTCATAGGAAAGTTCGGCTTTAGAAGTTCAAGAGATTTTAATAAGTTTGAAAATATCGAATATAGAATAAAAGAAAAAGGGTTACCTGTTGTAACACAATTTGTAAACTCATATTTTGAAACGGAAATAATTTCTCAGTTTGAAACTGAATCTCATACTATATTTTTATGTAAGGTTATAAACTGTGAAATTTTAAACGACGAACCAACAATGACTTATGATTATTATCATAAAGTAAAGAAAGGATTAACTCCAAAAAATGCTCCGACTTTTATATCCAAATAAATGGAGCTAGGGGGAGTTGCACCCCCGGCCTCTTGTATGCGATGCAAGCGCTCTGCTAACTGAGCTATAGCCCCAAAAACTACAATGTATAATTTATAAATGTACAATTTAACTACAACGACGGATTGCTTCGCTTTAGCTATGCAATGACGTTTATTACTCTTATTCGTTATCTTTTTTACATTTACTGCAATCTTTACCGTTCCAACAATAAGTACACAAATTTTCTTCCGGTAAACCGATTGCTTCTATCATATCTTCCAAAGTTTGATATTTTAAAGATGTAATATTTAAATATTTTCTTATCCATTCTATCATTTTTGCATATTTTTCAGTAGTAGGATCTAAATATTCGGAAACATCTTCTATATCGTGTCCTTCTATTTCTCTTATTGCTCTTCTCGTTATAAGTTCACTGTTTGTTCTTGTTGAATTACAATATGAACACGGGAACATCAACGGAGGACATGCGGGTCTTACATGAATTTCTTTTGCTCCGCAATTCCATAATTTTTCAACGGTAAAGTTCTTTAATTGTGTTCCTCTTACGATAGAATCTTCTAGAAGAATAAGACTATTACCTTCAATAACTTCCTTTATTGCAATAAGCTTCATTCTTGCAGTTAAATCTCTTAAATGTTGAGACGGCGGTGCATAACTTCTTCCATAAGTAGGTGTGTATTTCACCAATGGTCTTCTAAAAGGAATACCGGATTCCATTGAATATCCTATTGCATGTGCAAGACCGGAATCTGGAACACCTGCAACCAAATCGGCCTTTATTCCTTTATCTCTTTTTGCAAGCAATTTACCGCTTCTTTCTCTAACAATTTCCGAATTTAATCCTTCATAGTTAGATGAAGGGAACCCCGTATATATCCATAAGAAAGTACATATTTTTTTATCTTTATATCCTTTTTCCAAAACTTTTACTTCAGTATCACTTATTAATACAATTTCTCCGGGATTTAAGTCTCTTATTATTCTGTAACCTAAATTTGCAAATCCGCATGTTTCGGAGCAAATTGCAAAAGATTCGGAATCTTGTCCAAGTACAAGAGGAGTTCTGCCGAAATAATCTCTTGCTGCATAAACGCCTTCTCTTGCCAATATAAGTAACGAACAAGAACCTTTTATTTTGTTAAACATCAATTTTATTCCGTCTTGTATCGTTTGACCTGTAGAAACAATTCTTGCAACAAGTTCGGTCATATTAACATGAGATTTACTGAATTCACTAAAACAAATCCCCGCATCCATCATTTCTTTTGCAAGTTCTTCCATATTTACAATCCTGCCGGAAGTAACTATACAAAATTCTCCTACCTTGGATTTCATATAAATAGGTTGTTCTTCCAAATCACTTATAACACCAATACCGCTGTGAACTTCAATATTTTTTATACTTTCAAAAAATTTATCTCTAAAATTTGCATTGCTCATTCTATGAATAAATCTTGCAAAATTTTGACCTAACACAGCAAGACCGCCGTACTCGGAACCCATATGTGCCTGATAATCTGTTCCGTAAATTAATGAATCTATACAGCAATTTTTGTTTTTGGAAATAACTCCGAATAAACCACTCATTGTTTTTTCTCCTATATTAGACCATTATCTTTAAAACTATAAAAATCGGAAGCGGTAACAATTATATGATCCAATAAAACAACTTCTACCGCCTTTAATGCTTTTTGCACTGCCTCTGTTGCTATTATATCATTTTGTGAAGGTTTACAAACACCCCCAGGATGATTATGCGCAATAATTACACTTCTTGCATTCGTTAACAATGCTTCTCTTGCAATTTTTCCGGGATATACAGCAGACCTGGATACCGTACCTTCACTTATTTCTTTAAAGTCCAACACTTTGTTTGAAGCATTAAAAAAGACAGAATACATTTTTTCTTCATTGCAAGTACCTATACTGTTTTTTAAAAAATTAACAACCTCTTGCGGAGAAGAAATTTTTTCTTTTTCCTTCATTTTAAACTCGGAATATTTAATTGAAAAATTCTTTAAAAAATAGAAGAAAAAAGCTGTGTTAACACTAACACCTTTTATTTTTTTAAATGCTTCTGTCAAAGTATCAAAATCTGTATTTATTAAATCTTTTAAACTACCGAACTTTTTTATTAAATCTTTTGCTATTTGTTTTGTATCTTTCCTGGGGATAACAAAAAACAAAGCAAATTCCAAAATTTCATAATCCTGCCAATTATCAAATCCGGTTTTCAAAAATCTTTCTTTTGCTCTTTGCCTGTGACCTTTTACATCGTTGTTTTTTGACATAAATCTTTTTCTCTCATTGGTTTCCATACATATCCGTTACTTATAGGGAAATTAATATCTCTCAAAAAAGCAGATGGTGAGAGTTTTGTTCCTATAGGAGATTGTCTTCTTTTATATTCCGATACAGACAACAATTTCCATACCTTATTCAAAACTTCTTCTTTTACACCGCTTTCAATTATTTGAGAATAAGTCATTTTTTTATCCAAAATCTTTACTAAAATATCGTCTAAAATATCATATTCCGGTAAAGAATCGGAATCTTTTTGATTTTCTCTTAATTCCGCGGTAGGTGGTCTGGTTATTATAAATTCCGGAATAGCCTTTGAAATAGTATTTCTGTATTTTGAAAGTTCATAAACTTCTTTTTTATACAAATCCGATATAGGAGAATAGCCGCCTGTCGCATCTCCGTAAAGAGTACTATAACCTACAGCATCTTCGGATTTGTTACAGGTACATAAAATAAAATATCCGAATTTATTTGATAAAGACATTAAAATATTACTTCTTATTCTTGCCTGTAAATTTTCTTCCGTTAAATCTTTTGATTTTCCGTCAAAAAAAGGAGTAAGCTGATTTATATAAACATTATAAATATCATTTATAGAAATAGTTTTTGTTTGAACATTTAAATTTTTGCATAATTCCAAAGAATAATCTATAGATTCTTTAGATGTATATTTTGACGGCATTAAAACCCCTAATACATTATCTGAACCTATTGCATCAACGGCAATAGCTAATGTAAGAGCAGAATCTATTCCCCCGCTTATTCCAAATGCACATTTCTTAAATTTATTCTTTTCAATATAGTCTCTTAACCCTAATACTGATGCATCATATAATTCTTTTATTTGATTTGTCTCTTTTTCTGCTACGGAAGAGCCTTCAGTATCAAACACAATTAACTCTTCTTTAAAAGTTTCTGCTAAAGCTTTAATTTCACCGTTTTTATTGACATATAAACTTCCGCCATCAAAGACATAACCGTCATGAGCACCAACCATATTTACATATGCAATATCCAATGAATTTTCTTTAGCTAAAAATTTTAATAAATTCCTTATTTTTTCTGTTTTTCCTTTATAATAAACAGAACAACTTAATAATATAACAATATCTATTCCTAACCATGATGCTTTCTCTATATTTTTTTCTATTGATACTTGAGAATCAGCAATTATGCAGGCAATATTTTTATTATTCAATTTAAATACATTTGAAAAACCCGTAGAATTAAAGTATTTTTTATCATTAAATTCTGCATCATTAAGAAACTCTTTTGCACTAACAACTGTCATATGATCTTTATCACTAAATAAAGCAACCGCATCTATATAATTTTGATTAAATTTATCTTTTGTAACAACTCCTGCTAAAATATTAATTTTTGCAGCAGATGTAATAAATTCCATTGATTTACAATTTTCAATAATAAAATCATTAAAAAGAAACAAATCATTACAAAAACCGCCAACGACGGAAAATTCCGGAAAAACGATTAAATCAGCATTTTGATCTTTTGCATCTTGTGCAAACTTTAAAATCTTATCCGTATTTTCTTTAATCTTCCCTACAGTTTGATTAACTTGAGCTAATGCTATCTTCATTAAAATTCAACCTTCTTTCTGTTTTCTTTTTTTTCAGAGTTTATTTTTTTTAATTCCAAAATTTTTTCTTTTGCTCTTTTTGATCTTTTTCTTTTTTGTCTTCTTTTTTTTTCTATTTCTTTTTGTTTTTTACTCTTTTCACCAAGTATTCTGTTTTCAACTTCTTCTGCCAACATCTTTCTTGCATAATATCTGTTTAGAATCTGTGTCCTGCTTTTTTGACATTTTATTTCTATATTTAAAGGAACATATTTTAAATATACACAAGTTGCAACTTTATTTATGTTTTGACCACCATTTCCGGAAGAATGAACAAACTTTTCAATAATATCGCCTTCTTTAATATTTAATTTATTAAATTTATCTTCAAGATCTTTTTGTTTTGATATTGTTACACCGAAATCTATCATAACTATATTTCTATACCTACGGACAACAAATCTTTTTTCAACTTTTCCTTATTTTTAAACACAAAAGCATTTATACCGCTTTGCTTTGCCGCATTTATATTAACAGCCAAATCATCGGTAAAAAATATTTCCTGCGGTTGAAAATTATAATAATCAATGACTTTATTATAAATTTCCTTCTCCGGTTTTTTTGAATCCATTTTATAGGACAGAAAAAAGTCATCAAAACTTTTAAAACAATCCGGATATAACCTTTTCAAAAACTCATAATGTAAATCGTTGGTATTTGATAAAATTGCCAATCTATATTTTTCATGCAATATCGGAATAAAAGAAATCATTTCAGTTATCGGAGTAAAAATATTATTCCACAAATTGCAAAAATGTTCATAATCTATATTCAAATCAACAATTTTTGATAATCCTTTATAAAAATCCAAAGAACTTATTTGCCCTTTTTCATACTTTGAAAAAAAAGCATCATTATCTTTTATAAAATTATTGATATCTTTTAAAGTTTCTTTTTTTTGTGCATACGGCAAAAAAGACTTTGAAATAATATTCAAATCATAATCAAACAATACTTTACCTAAATCAAAAATAATAACTTTTATTGTCATAATAATTCTTTATATTTTATAAATTTATGAATATATTATCAAAGAAAATCATAATAAATAATTCTATCTATATTATTTAATTTAAGGGAGTTCTCTTTAGGTAAAACTTCATTCTTATAATACAATGCATTTGCTTTAATATAAAAGCCATCTTTTAAATTTACAGGTTTATTATTACAAATTTTATTACAAACTCTTTTTGTTTTGTTGTAAAGTGCTCCGCAATATCTGGTAAGAGTAAGCAAAGAATACGGATAATACAAACTTACTTTTATTTTTTTATTTTTTTCTGTTTTTATACCTTGCTTTATATTATCTATTTCTATTCTGTTAACATTATTTTTGATTAAAAAATCAAAAACTTCTCTTGTTTCTATACTGTTTCTCGAAAATATATCAGATAATGAATTCGGCACTTTTTTTGTAAAAACAATTTTTTTCTTATTTCCTTTTGATTTTAATATTCTGAATTTCTCCTGCAGATTATTTAGAATAATATTAACTCTCGGATCTTTTTTTTGTTTTGTAAGCAATCTTCCCATAACCAACTTAAAAGCAGGATATTTTTTTCTTAAATAATAAAAAGTCCCCCAATCATTAAATACAATCTCAAAGTTTTTTATATCTGTTTTTTCTTTTATAAAAAGCAATATTTTTTCCAATTTATCAAAAGAAGTATCCGTAAAAAAAGGCAACAATAATGTTATATTTACTTTATTATCGTAATATTGAAGCAATTTTTTTATTTCGTTAACATTAATTCTTTCCTGACAAAAATCGTTACCGATATAAACTCTGTCTATATTTTTTAATTTTTTATCATCTAATTTAATGTTTGCTACTATTGTTTTTTTCATATAAATCTCTACATAAACAAACTTTAGAATTACATTTTGTTTTTTTATTTTTCAACAACAATGACGAACAATACTTTTTTAATTTGTTTAGAGTCATATTTTTTTTATTCAGTTGCGTTTCTATATCTTGTATTGTATTTATAATAGATATTCCGGTAGAATCCGTAATAGTTCTGTTTGGTATTTTTATGGTAACATTTTTATATTTTATTAAGAAATACAACAAACATAAATTACATTTATACGACAACATATTGCTAACAATTTTATTATCTTTTGCTTTTAAATCGTTAAAAACTTTCATACATAATGTTGAATTTATACAATTATCGTACCTTGCATTAGAATCCGTTTCCTGAATATGAACGGAAGTGCAATAACCGTCTATAAAAAAACATCCGTCTCCCATAAGAAAAAAGATTTCAAATTGTATTTCGGGAAACTTATCTAATATTTTAAAAACTTCTTTTGCCGTTAATTGTCTGTCCAAAACTATTCTTTTGGCTCCTAATTCTTTATAAAATTCTATAACATAACTGTTTAAATTTGTTCCCAACGTTGAAATAATAATTTCCTTTTTGTAGTTTTTTAATAAAAGAATTAAATTTATATCATTAACTATTATTCCTTTTACGGCATTAAACTTTGAAACAAATTTTATGCTTTTCATAATCCAAGGAATCTGTTGCTTGGTATAATTTACATTAAACACGACATAAACCGAAAAATTATATTTTTCCGCTTTTTTTATAAAAGAAGAGAATGCCTTCTTGCCAAAAAAACTTCCGCCTTCTCCTCTTCTGTTTATCGTATTAAAAGCGACAGGCCATTTTTTTTCACTGTAATCGTCATAAAAGCCGACATATATTGTTTTTATGTTTTTCAAAACATATTCATCAATTGAATCTTTAGGTGTAAATCCGGGCAAAATATTGAAATGATTTGATATTTTTATTGACATAGTGATTGTATTATATGAAATACAAAGAATATTTAAAAGGGCATAAAAAAAACGGAGAGGGAGGGATTCGAACCCTCGGTACAGGCTTTCACCTGTACACCGGTTTAGCAAACCGGCGCACTAGACCAACTATGCGACCTCTCCATAAAACAAAATTTAAAAAAATATGCTGAGGGGCAGAATCGAACTGCCGACACAAGGTTTTTCAGACCTTTGCTCTACCGACTGAGCTACCTCAGCATATTAAAAATCATGCTATTATACTATTGTATCTTCTTCCGGTTCTACTACCGGTTGTTCAACAGAAGATTTTTTTATTTTCAAAGAATTTTTACCTTTTTCAACTACTTCGGAAACTTTTGCTTTTCCTTCTGCAAATAATTTTTTTCCTTTAACTTTAACTTCTTCACCGAAATCTTCGGCAGAATCAACAAAATCTTCACTTAATTTTTTTAAATGAGCTCTTGTTTCTTTACCTGTTTTAGGAGCATATAATAAAGCTACTGCTGCTCCGACTACCGCACCTAATAAAAAAGCAAAAAGACTATCATTTCTGTTATCCATAAAAACAATCCTCCTCTTTTTTACTTCTTTCTTCTAAACAAAGTGGTCATCAAAACAGGTAAAACGGATGATGCAACTTTTACCCAAGCTTTAGGAACAAAATTTAAAGTATCTCTAACAGTACTTGATATTTTTTGAACCTGTTCCATTTCAGCATTTACTTTTTTCAATGCTTCTTCAGCTTCTTTTGCTGTTTGTGTTAACTGCACCATCATTATAATAAAATAAACTGCCGTAATGATGATTGCAACAGTAATTAATATTATACAAGCTAACACTATTCCGTTCATATCTTCTTAATTATACAAAAAAATATTATTTTTTGCAATACCTTATAAACTATATTATAGTTTTTCCGTCTTCACTTTCAAACAAATGAATTTTTCTTAAATCAAAAAGTAATTCTATTACCTGATTTGTTTTTGCCTTATTATTAGAATCAACTTTTGCTACCATTACATTTTTGCCTGTTGAAAAATGCAAATAAATTTCACTTCCCAACGGTTCAACAATTTCTACGGTTGCACTAAACGATGCATAATCGTTGTGCATCATTTTTACAAAAAGTTTATCGTATATATCTTCAGGTCTAACACCCATTACAATTTTTTTATCAACATATCCTGCAACTTTTTCTTTCATAAAATCAGGAACTTTAACATCAAAAGAACCTTCTTTTAATATTATATCTTCTCCTGATTTTACAACATCAACATCAAAGAAATTCATAGGAGGCGTACCGATAAATCCTGCAACAAATTTATTTGAAGGATTATCGTACAATTCCAACGGACCTGCAACTTGTTGAATAACACCTTCTTTCATTACACAAATTTTATCTCCCATCGTCATAGCTTCGGTTTGATCATGTGTAACATATATCATTGTTGATTGTAATCTTTCATGCAACTTTTTAAGTTCGGATCTCATTTGAACTCTGAGTTTTGCATCCAAGTTAGAAAGAGGTTCATCAAACAAAAATACTTTCGGTTTTCTAACAATTGCTCTACCTACGGCAACTCTTTGTCTTTGTCCGCCGCTGAGTTGTTTAGGTTTTCTATCCAACAAATGAGAAATACCTAATATTTCTGCTGCTTCTTTTACTCTTTTATCTATTTCCTTTTTGTCATAACCTTTTAATTTCAATGCAAAAGCCATATTTGCATAAACGGTCATATGAGGATATAATGCATAGTTTTGAAATACCATGGCAATATCTCTGTCTTTTGGAGGAACATCATTAACTTTAACACCGTCTATACAGATTTCACCGGAAGAAATATCTTCCAATCCTGCTATCATTCTAAGAGTTGTTGTCTTACCGCAACCTGACGGTCCGACAAATATACAAAATGCTTTATCGGGTATTTCCAAATTAAAATTCTTAACAATTTTTAAATTGCCGTAATTTTTGCAAACATTTTTTAAAACAATGCCGGCCATTATCCCTCCAAAAACCAATTATTAACACTAAAATTTTACTAAGAGTTTATTATAATACTTTTAAAGTTACTAAGTCAAATATTTTTATCTTGAAAAAACCGCAATTTAATTCTATTATATTAATATGTTTATACAAAAATTTATTTTGCAAATTTATCAAACCTTATATCAGAGAAAAATTCCGTTATTAATAGCTTGTTTTTGTGTTTTATTAAATTGGGCAGGACACAGTTTCGTATATGAAAACACTTACAGATTTTTAACTTTTGATATGATAGGTACTTTTGTTATTGCAATAACTTTAGGAACCGTATGGGCAATAATAGTGGCAATAACAACAGCTATAGTCCTTGCAAACATAACCTCCCCGCATTTTATTTATTTAGCGGTTATAAATATGACAGGCGCTTTGTTTTGGGGATGGCTTGCGGAAACAGGAAATTTGGTTATATTTAATACAAAAACAAAATTAACAAACAGTTTCAAACAAAATTTTATAATAAGCGGAAATTTCATCCTGTTTGCAGGTATAGCAACAGGACTTATCATTTCTTTGGCTTCTTCCGTAGTTAAAAATGTAATTTTTCAAGATGCAATATTTAAGCAACCGTATTCAATATACTTTACGGAATTATTTAAAAATATTTTTAATGTATCAAACTCCGGATTTGATTATATTGTTGCAAATTATATTGCCGAAACATTTATAGAAATACCAAACACGATTATTACGGTATTTATAGGTTCCGTAATAACATTAACAATATTAAAATACAACACTCTTATGCTTACCCAACACTATGAAGCAAAACTGAAAAAAGACAAAACATCTTGGTTTTCGATTTTTTTATCAAGCATATCAAAGACGGAAATTATAATTCTAATTATTTTGGGATACATTTATATTTCAACCGTAAAAAAGATTTCAAATAATATTTTAGGTAACATAATTTCACAAATATCAACTCAAGCGGTTAACGATGTTCTTTTTTTGGAAATGATAACTGTTCCATTGATAATAATAATTATTATTTTGTTTTTAAAAATAATTTTACCGGAAAATAAAGTAAATATAATGAAAGAACTGTTATATTTAAAAAGAACTGTTTTAAACAAAAAAGAATTCGAATCGGATATTACAAAATTTATCTTATCTTTGTTTGTTTTATCTTTTGCAATAGTTGTCATTTATTTAACAATAATAATACATCTTACCGGAATAACCCCCATTAAATACTATTATTCCATATTTTCAACACCTGTAAACACGAGCAATTTATTATGGTTAATTATTCTTTTGTTTACATTTATATTAATAGACAAATACAACAATAACTTAACCAGAAACATAACTTTGGAAAATGAACTAATAAAAAAACAAACCGTAAATGAAGTGGAAGAATCCTTTGATATACAAAGACAAAGATTGCAGGCATTGGAATTAAATTGGTCTCAAGACACCATTGAATTATTAAGAAGCAGCAGACACGATCTTGTAAATCAACTGGAAAAAACAAAAACCGGTTTTGATGATTTATTGTATGAAGTTTATGAAAAAATCGTTAAACAATATAAAGACGATATTTTGGAAAACCAAAAGAAAACAAGAGAACATTTGGAAGAACTCAGTGACGGAAAATTAAACAAAGTCCCGTTAATAAATATATATACAAATATAAATGACAAGATAAAATTTTATAATGAAAAATTAAAACCTTATATAGAAATAAAATTAAACACTTTCAAAGAATCAGACACAAACTTATATTGCTATATTAACAGATTACTGTTTATTGCAGTAAACAATGTGATAGACAATTCAATATTTGCTTTACAAAAACTTTTAATAGATGATAATTTTGTTCCTAAAATAACAATAAATTTATCCGTTGATAAAAGCAAAAAATTTTTAAACATATCAATTACCGACAATGCCGGCGGTATAGATGAACATTTAATTTCAAAAATTTATAAACAACCTTTAAACAGTTCCAAAGGAAAAAGACTTGGCGAAGGAACCGTTCACAGTGCATACTTTATAGGAATACTAAACGGTTCAATAAAAGCACAAAATATTTTTACAAATAAAGAAAAAGGGTTAAAAACAACCATAATATTACCGGTATACAAGGAAAAATAAATGGATAATTTTATTAAAGAAAAAAAGATTATCGGATTGACGGATGATGATGCAAATATCAGGAATGCTTTGGAAAGGACAATTTTAAAACATTTCCCCAATGTTGAAATTAAACAATTTTCATCAACTATTGAACTAAAAAAATTCGTATTAAATAACCCGAATGTTTTGGATTTACTTATATTGGATATACATTTCGGTATAGGAGAAACAGGAATTGATATTTTACCTTATTTAAAACAAACTGCTCCGCTAATGCAAATAATTTTGCTTTCTGCAATGGAAAAAACATACGGTGAATCCGTTACGGATTTAGCGGGAGATTTAATTTTTGATTTCATGTCAAAACCGGTTACGGAAACAGAGCTGGTTATTAAAGTAAAAAAAGCATTAAGTTCAAAAAACAATATAAATCAGGAAATAAAAAACATACAATCACAAAACACTATACTTTCTTCTATGTTGGAAAAAGAGAATTCAAAACCGAAAGGTGCAGGTGCAATGTTTGAAACCGAGGTATATGAAAAAATATCTAAAATGACACAAATAATTATGCAGGATAAATTTGCACCTAAACAAAACATTATTATAAACGGACAAGAAATAGATACTATCGCTTTCACAAAACCGCCGTTACCGTTTACCATTTTATTGTTTGAAGCAAAATATTTCCCTAATGCAAAATTAAGCGGAAGTGTAAACGAACAAATAAAAATTACAATTGACGGAAAAGAAACGATATCGGAGAAGAGAAAAAATCTTTTTGAACAATCTGACAACCAATTTAAACAGGTAAGCAAAAGAATAGAAAAAATATTAAAGGAACATAATTTCTTCAATAAAGATGAAAAATTCAGACCGTTTATACAAACATTTGTCATATTTACGGATTCAACAGATATATCAGCATTGGATTTATCAAATGCAAATAAATATACGAAATTAATTAAATTAAAAGATTTAACCAACGATTTTATTATAAAAAGTGTATTTGCTTTACCGAAAAGAACAGTTGATAATAAAATTAAAGAAATTATTCTTGAAAATCTTATAAAATAGAAATTTTTATTTTTGAAAATATGGTATAATCATACACAATATGAACAACAATGATTTAGATAAAATATTACCTTTGGTTCAAAGACCTTCAAGATATATAAATCATGAAATAAATTCCTATAAACCGGATATGGAAAACGATGTATCTTTATGTTTATGTTTTCCTGATATTTATGAAATAGGAGCTTCAAATTTAGGATTGGAAATATTATACCATTTGGTCAATGAAAAAAAAGTTGCCAGATGTGAAAGAGCATATGCTCCCGATGTGGATTTGGAACAAATTTTAAGGCAAGAAAAAAAAGAACTCTTTTCTTTGGAATCAAAAACCCCGCTCAGTAAATTTGATATTGTAGGTTTTAGTTTACAATGTGAACTTGTAGGAACAAACATAGTAAATATGTTGTCATTATCGAATATTCCTGTTTTTGCAAAAGACAGAAAAGACGGAGATGTTCTTGTTATTGGCGGCGGACCGGTAATGGCAAACCCGGAACCGTATGCCGATTTTTTTGATTTATTTACAATAGGTGACGGTGAAATATCTCTCGTTAATATTTTGGAAACTTACAGAACATGCAAAAAGAACAAACTGAGCAGAAAAGAAACTCTTTTTGAACTTTCAAAAATAGAAGGTATTTATATACCGTCTTTTTATGATGTAACTTATAATGATGATAACACAGTAAAAGAAATAAAACCAAATATTGACGGTGTTCCCGAAACAATAAAAAAAACAATAGTAGATTTGGATAAAGTTTTTTTCCATAACAACAAAATTGTTCCTTTTGTAGAGACGGTTCATAACAGATTGAACATTGAAGTTGCAAGAGGTTGTGTAGGAAGATGCAGATTCTGTCAGGCATCAAAATATTACAGACCCTGGCGGGCAAGAAAAGTAGAAACTGTCATAAAATTATTGGATGAAAGTTTAAAAAATACCGGTTATGAAGAAGTTTCGTTTTCTTCATTATCATGTACCGATTATAAAGATTTGGAAGATTTGTTATTACAAACAAACGAAAAATATTATAAGCAAAATCTCAATGTAACATTACCTTCAATGAGATGTAATAAATTTTCTTTAAAAGTAGCACAATATTTAAACAGAGATAAAAAGCCGTCAATAACTTTTGCACCCGAAGCAGGCTCGGATCGACTCAGAAATGTTATAGGAAAATATTTATCCGAACAAGAAATTATTGACACATTATTATTTGCTTATCAAATGGGATGGCGAGCAATAAAGTTATACTTTATGATAGGGCTTCCCTCGGAACAACCGGAAGACATAACAGCAATAAAAGAACTTATAAATAAAGTTAGAAAAACAGCCAACAGGTTAAATTTCAGTATAACAGTATCCCCGTTTGTTCCTAAAGCACAAACCGCTTTTCAATGGGAACCGATGTTCCCGAGCGAATATTTTAAAAATGTGATAAGGGATATAAACAAATTCGTACCGGCAGATATCAGAGCACATAATCACAGTTCAAGTATAATAGAAGCTTTCTTGGCAAGAGCAGACAGAAGAGTATCAAAAGCTATATATACTGCTTGGCAAAAAGGAATGAGATTTGATCAATGGAAAGATAAATTTAATTTTGAAGTTTGGTTGGAAAGCATAAAAGAAGCAGGTTTTGACTTAAATTTTTATGTTTACAGAAGAAGAGGATTTGACGAAGTATTACCTTGGCAACATATAAATTTAGGTGTAGACAAACAATTTTTATATAACGATTATCAAAACGGAATAAAAGAAACCGCAACATCCGTTTTGGGAAAAGAAAAACAAGTTACAAAACTTCCAGAGAATATCTCTTCCGTAAAAAAAGAAATATCTGAAGCAAAATTTAGAGTTTTGTTAAAATTTTCAAGAAAAGGATATGTAAAATATGTTTCTCAACTTGAACAGATAGATTTTTTTAGAAGAGCCCTAAAAAGAACATCTTTACCGTTAGCATACACAAACGGTTTTAGTCCGCAAGTAAAAGCAGCTTTCGGTCCGGCAATAGCGGTAGGATACGAAAGTGACTGTGAATATGTTGATTTATCATTAACACAAAAAGTTGACACGGAAGAAATAAAAAAAGAAATTACAAAAATTTTACCTGAAGGTTACAATCTTATATCCGCAAAACAAATACCTTTAAATTTTCCCGCTATAGAAAACCTTGTAAACTCGGCAAAATATCATATTAAATATTCAAATATAACACAGCAGGAAATTAATAACTTTTTATCACAGGATGAAATTATTATAGAAAAAATAAAAAAAGAAAAAAGGACATTAATAAACGCAAAAGAATTAATATTGAGTATAAACAAAATTTCAGACGATAAAATTGAAATAATATTAAGATTTTCTCAAAACAAAAACATAAAACTGGAAAAAATTTTACAAAAATTGTTGAATTTAGAAGAAAATCAAGTTAAAATATTATATACTATTAGGAAAGATTTATTTATTGAAAAAAATGGAATATTTTATGAAATTTAAAATTTTCTTGGTTTTATTTTTTGTAACTTGTTGTTTATCTTATTCTTTCGCGGATAAAAAAAGTATTTTCTATGTAAGCGACAA
>Ga0256407_10007712_pt1 | contig 16060 bp, 17 predicted proteins | sample RumenRJG_04DNA_FD_193489 | JGI IMG/M metagenome (GOLD analysis project Ga0256407, IMG submission 193489) | Bovine rumen microbial communities from Lethbridge, Alberta, Canada - RJG_04 | ecosystem: Host-associated > Mammals > Digestive system > Stomach > Rumen | place: Canada: Alberta...
AAAACAAGATTGCAACGCAATATAAACTCAATCATTTTCTCCTACATAATTACGATAAAAAATCGGTAAAAAATGACGATGATAATTTTACCGATAAAGGTGATATTGATAACATTGAGAATCAACTGGTTAATGTTATTCAAAACACTAGAATATCGGTAAAAAATGATAATGATAATTTTACTGAAAATTCGGTTAAAATATCGGTAAAAAATGTTGAAGATAATTTTACAAAAGATAAAGACAAAGATAAAGATAAATTTAAAAATAATATAGATATAAATAACATATATTATCAAAAACCTTTAAAAGAGGTTTTTGATAATAATATAAAAGAATATTTTAAATCCTTTATGGAAGAAATTGAAAAACTCAATCAAAGAATAGACAAAGAAGCAAAACTAATGAAAGATAATATTGAGGAATTGGCTATTTTAAAAAAAGAAAATAAAGATATTATTGAAAAACTTTATATTCTAGAAAAAGAAAATACTGATTTAAAAAACGAAAATAGTACGATAAAAAGGAATTACCTATTTTTAGAAAAAAGATTAAATGATATTGAAGATATTGTAATACCAACTGAAGAAGAATATGAAGATAATGCTGATTCCAATGAAGAAGAACCTAGTTTAACAGACCCAGCAAATAATAAATTACCTTATGATGAAATTGCAAAAATGATGGAAAAAGCAAAGAAATCTTGGAATTCAAATTATTAATATAAAAAAAAAATACAAATATGAAAGAAATTAAATTAGTATTACCAAGCCAAGTTGATGAATATCTTGATAAATTTGAGTATTCAACCAATGAGATAAAGGATAAAACAAAGAAGTTATACAAGTACAGTATGGATAAAACTGATATTAATCTCAATACTGCTTATCTAATTGCTGTTGTTCAATTTATCTTATCAACACATCTATTAAAAAACAAGGAAGATAGAATGTTATCTTTAACTGATGATTTCTCAATAATATACAATATCAATAGTAATGCATTTTGTGTTTTGCATACCTTTGACATTAATACCGAATATTTTTTAAATATATTTAATTATTGGTGCATCAAGCCAAATATTCATTTTACGAATATGCAAATAACCAAAGTATCAAAGGAATATCTCTATAAGACACATTACGTTAATAAACCAAATAATAAAGAAGATAGTTATGACACCAACGGAGAAACAGATATTATTACAAAAAATCAATAATGAAATTACGTTATTCAAAACAAGAATAAATAGCATTATTAATGATGATACCAAAGATGATTTTCTTAAATCTCTTGAGATTGATGATATTGGAAAAACACCTTTGGTGGGTGTTTTTCCAAATAAATCTGAAAAGGATATAACAATAATCCAACAACAGTTATTGAAACAAGTCAAAGAGAAAAGCAATATTGGAACAGCACCTTTGGGGAGTGCTGTTCCAGAAGATAAGGTAAGGGATTACATTGTAAATCACTTCAAATATGTTAATGATTATGTTATTCAACAAACCAATCTTTTATTAAAATCAAGAATTGCTGATATGTCAAAGATAGATAACCAAACAATAAATACAGCATATCTGATAGTGATAACAAGGAATGTGTTGTTCAATAACTACAAGAAAAACATATTACCTTACTTCTATAATGGTGAAATCTTTATAAATTGCCAAGATGAAGTATTAAAAGTAAGAACAAACATCAATATAGATTCTGATTGGTTACAAGCATCAATAAGCCATTACATAGATAGAATGAATTATAAAATAACAAGAATAAGCATTAACTAATATGAATAATAAATTAGACGAAATACTGCGTAAACTCAATTTAATAGAGGCAAGACTGGACATCCTAGAGACAGCAATGTTTGGCTTAGATGAAGATGAAGATATATTAGTAGATTTGGCTGATGTCGATAATGAAGATGATGAAGAAATAAAGCAACATAACGAGATAATGTAATAAGAATATGAGAAAATATTTTATTATTCCAAGTTTATTTTATATTTTAATAAAAGAGGAAAACGATGAAATAGATGATAGTATTAACCTATTGGATTGGCTTTTCAATGGCTGTGAGTGATGCTAATGTTTTTAACATTTCATAACATTCCCGTATTTGCAATTTAAGGCTCAAATCCAGGCACTTCTCTATAAAAAGGTATAAACTATCATCCAAACAAACAAAGTGGCTTAGAAAGCAAAATCTGTCATAGTGTTTATTTTTATTTGATTTATTATTTTTTCGCCACATCTTTTATGGTGTGGCGATTTTTTTTCAAAAAAAAATGAAAAAAAAATTTAAAAAAAGCGTACTTTTGAAAACTCAGTGTTATTTATAATAAAATAGCAATGATGATGATAAAGATACTGCTTATAATCGCTATAATCGTATTGTACAAGGATATTAAATCTGGCTGCCAAGAAATAATCCTTGACATTACCAAGATAATAGCAAAAATAATAAAAATAATAATTAAAATAAAACGAACAATATGCAAACAGAACAAGTAAAGGACAAGTATTATGCAAGAGACGAGCAAGATTACCAATTATTCTACAATTTTATTAATAGCAAATCCAACAGATACCACATTGAAAAGATGCCAGATGGTGACGGAATTGATGCTAAGATGTCGGCAATGACAGAGGATAATAAAGAGGTTATTAGAACTTATGACATTGAGATTAAAGTAAGGGATGGCTACACTGTATTCGATGATATACTTATAGAAGGCTACAAATGGGAGAAACTAATGGATGAAGATAATGACCATAAGTGGTTTTTCTTTTATTTCCCCAAAAGCAAACAAGTTGAAATTATAGATTTCAAAGGCTGGTCAAGACAAGACCTTGAAGAATATAGGGATGATGCAAGATATGCCTTACCCAATAAAACATTAGACGATAATGGCAAAAGATATTATAAGAAATATATCTATTATGTGCCAACTAAATTATTTACTGGCTACACCTATGATGCGAGATAATGAGTTATTCCTACAATATGTGGCGAACAACTACAAATATCTTGAGAAGAAGAATAAGGCTTGGGCATATAACACACATAGAGAGTTCAACGAAGATATATTCAGTCAAACCATACTGAATATATATGAATTACTAACAAAGAACGGAAAAGCAAAAGATAATAGTGATTATGGCTTTGAATGCTTGTTTTTCAGAGCCTTTTCCACTAATACAGATAGAGAATCCCAATATGCCAGAAACAAATATAAAGATGGTAACGTCACATCGGAACAGTTATTCGATTTCTACGAAGATTGGAAGAATGGAAACGAGATAACACCAGAAGAAAAGGTGGAAAAAGACCTATACAATGACTTTGCGATTAATTATATTCTCAATAAGGTAGAACAGAACTTTGATATTCAATCATATCGCCTCTATCGCATAAAGTTGTTCTACAACTGCACTTATGTACAATTAAAGGAACTAACAAAGGTAAAGGATTGCAAAGCCAAATGCACCAAAATACAAAAGTGGTTGAAAGAGAACATAAAGCGAAAAGAGGTGGAAAAAGCCTTTGAAGAATACAAAGACTCACTGTAAATATGTTAATAATAAATAGATTAAAAAATAAAGTAATATGATATTATTTTTGAAGATTATTCTTGTGGTAATCCTATTCCTAGCAATAGAATTACTGGCTTACAAGATTACAGAGGTTTGGTACGAAAAGATATTAAACAAAGTACCATTCCTTAACCATAGACCTTGGAATTGCAGAATTTGCCTCCAGTTTTGGCTTAACGTATTCTGTGCTGTAATATTCCTATTAATAACAAAATCATATACTCCAACGATTATATGGCTTGTATTGGCGGTATTAGAGACAGCCGCATTGAAGATAGAAGAAAATAACAAATATATAGATGATGATAGCGATTATGGAGAGTATTAATACAGAAATCACAAAGGAAGATATTGTAGCAGCAGAATCAATGTGGAAAGCGAGACAAAAAGGACTATACTACAACAGTGGTCTTGTAACACAATTATATAATAAGTTATATCATACAAATCTGAATCCAACATCTTGTGGCAGTTGTATAAGACACAGAATAGATGGCATTTGGAAAAAGATAGAAGAATATAAGAAAATAACCGAACCACAAGTACAAGAGGAAAGAAATGAAAAAGAAAGTGGAAACGGAGAAGACAAAGGAACCAGAAAAGCCAAAAAAACAAACAAGGAAACTGACAAAGGCGATAAAACTGTTTGAACAACAATTCAACAAAGGCGGTTATCTTGAACAGAAAAATTCAAATCATTATTCCAGAAGCATAGATAGATATAATATCGTAAAACAGATATATGTTGACCTACTCAATGGGTCAACATATACCAAATGCATAGAGAAATTAAAGAGTGGAGAATGTGGCAGACCATATACAACAATTGGCGCACAGAAAATATACAATGATGCAAGAAAGTTGGTAATGATGGATTTTGAGGCAGAAAGACCCCAATTAAAGGAACAACTGTACACATATCTCAGAGATACATATTCTGAATGTAGAGAAAAGGGGGATAGATATAATGCCATATTAGCAATCAATTCTATCGCAAAACTTGTGGGTTTAACAGATAACAAGCAACAGTCAATCCAAGTAACAAGCGAGGGTCCAGTAACAATCAAATTCGGTTTCGATGATACAACAGATGAACAACCAAATCAAATAACAGATACAAACTATGAGATTATAGAGGAAGATGGAACTTAACTTTGATATTAAACTATCTTCTGGTCAAAAGGAAGTATATGACTACGTTCACGATAAGAATACAAGATTCATTGTAATGCGCTTTTCAAGACAGTGCGGTAAAACAGTAATAGCGGAAATACTACTTATAGAATACCTTTGCAAGAAAAACACATACAATGCATACATATCCCCTACATATCAGTTGGGTAGAAAGGTATATAACGAGATAACCAAACTACTGGAGGGTACAAACATAATAAAGAAAGCAAACGCAACAACCCTAACAATAGAATCAATCTACGGTTCAACAATACAATTCTTCTCAGTCGAGGGATATACAGCAATCAGAGGTACAACAATTAAAGGATTATTGGTATTGGATGAATGTGCATATTACCCAGAAGTATTACCAAACGGAGAAACAATATGGGGCAACATTGTAATGCCTATAACAAAGGCACATAACAAGACAAACAAGACACTGCTAATATCAACCCCTTGCGGCAAACAAGGTTTCTACTACGATTTCTATAACAGAGCCTTATTGAAAGAAGATGGTATTGTAGAAGTGTCTAGAACCATATATGACGATAAACTAGTATCAAAGGAACAGATTGAGGAAATAAAAAGGTCAATACCAAAGATGGCTTTCGAACAAGAGTTTGAGTGCAAATTCCTTGATAACGCAATAACCTTTTTCAGTGGATTTGAGAAATGCTTCACAGATAAATACCAATATAACGATAATACACACCAATACATTGGATTAGACCCATCTGGCAACGGTAATGACGATACAATACTGACAAAGATAAATGACCAACTACAAGTAAAACAATATCTCATAAAGGGAACATTCGATTCAAAGTACCAACAGATTGCAGACATAATAAACAATACACCATATCTAGATAATGTATTGGTTGAAATAAACGGACTTGGCGCACCATTCTACAACGAACTTATAAAGTCAATCAAAAGAAAGAATAAGGTAAAGGAGTGGACAACAACAAACACATCAAAGGAAAAGATATTATCAAACCTTGCAACAGACATCCAACAAAGAAGAATATCATTCAATAAGGAAGATACAGAACTGTTCAGCCAATTCGGAACATTCATAGGAACATATACCAAAAACAGACATCTGAAACTGGAAGCAAAACTTGGATTTCACGATGATAGAATAATGTCACTAGCAATAGCACTAGAGGCAAAGAACACAACAAAGAAATACGATAGAAGCAATTTCAGATTCACTCAATCAAGAACATTCAAATCAATGTAAAACAAAATGAAGAACCTATTCAAATTCAATAAGGAAAAAAACGAGGTGGAACTAAAACCAATCAACGTACCGACAAATTGGGATGAAATCACCTTGGGAACATATCAGAAACTACAAGAATACTACAAGTCATTAAAGGATGATGAACCAATAGATACAATAAAGTTTATAGCACTGCTGTCAAACTATACAGAGGATGAAGTATTACTACTACCAGTAGCATTCGTAAACAATATTGTATTGAAACTAGATTTCTTGAAGAAGATACCAAACCCAAATGTTTCGAACAAAATAACCATAAGTGGAGAAACATACTACTTGCTCAATATGGACGAAATGAAATTCGGAGAGTTCACAGATGTAAATATGAGCATAAAGAACAATCCGAATGATTATGCTAGCATATTGGCAATATTATGTAGAAAACCAAATGAGATATATGACCAAGAGTTTATAAACAAGAGATTCGAAGAAAGAAAGAAACTGTTTGAAAGCATATCAGTCAATCAAGCATTGTCAGTATTAGGTTTTTTTTTGAAATATTACGAACAATACAGAATACCTTCAGAGGATTGTATCAACCAACTCAGACAAGAGGTAGAATTATATGCGACCAGTATCGAAAATTCGTTGAAAAATGGGGATTACAGAGGACATTTTACGTTCTTTGCGAAGAGAAAGTTGAAAAAATACCAGAAATTGCTCAAACAAATCTGACAGATGCCTTAATGTTCCTATCATATATGAAAGATAAGAATGATGCAGAATACGAACAAGAAAAGTTTGATGAGATACAAAGGAAATTAAAAAAATAAAAACCAGATGTCCAGAATTGATAACATTAGGAAAGTGATTTACACTTGCATAACAAATGGTTATGATACATTGACAAATCAACCAGTAAAAATTGACGGGTATGATTATGTTTGTTTCACTGATAATCCAAGTATAATATCAGATTTTTGGATTGTAAAAGAAATACCAGAAGAATTGAAATGGTTGGATAAAGCAAAGCAAACGAAAATAATCAAGATATGTCCACACAGATATTTGTTAGAATATGATATGTCAATTTGGTTTGATGGAAACTTGAAACTTGATTTTAATTTTGATTTATTTATAAAGTCATTCATTGATGACACATACAACATTTATTTCAAGAAACACCCAGTAAGGAAATGCATATACAGTGAGGCGGTTGTTTGCAAGAGAATGAAGAAAGACAAACCAGAAATTATTGACGAGCAAATAAATGAATATCAAACAGATAATTTTCCAAGTAATTTCGGATTATCTGAAAATAATTTCATAGTAAGATTCCATAATGAAAGTGATTGCAAAAGATTGATGGAAATGTGGAGTGATGAAGTTATCAAGCACAGCAAGAGAGACCAACTGTCATTGATGTACTGCATCTGGAAAACTGGTACAAGTTTCAAGTATTTCAACAATGACAAGAGATTGAATGTAACGAAACATATAAAAGTCTTTTGTTATTGAAAAGTTACGTTCAAAAGATAAGATATTGTTTTTCAGTATCTTATCTTTTTGTATTTATATTTGGTTTAACCTATGAGTTAGTTTAATTAAATCATTCCCATAAGAGATATGTTTAATTTATAAAAGAAACATATATGTTAAAGGATGTAATAAATGTATTAAAGGATGTATCTTTGAGACACAAGGCTGTCAATACATTCAAGTATCAATCATCAATATTGACAAACGCACAAGGAAACAACAAGTCATTCCAAGTAATCGTTGATGATACAAACCTATCACAGTTGCTTGTAACTTATTCACCATTGGTGTTCACTGTTACGTTGGATGTTTATATAATAGGATTCGTTGAAACCAGTAATAGTATTCTAGATGTTCAAGATAATGCTTATGATATTGCAATACAACTGGTAAGCAAGATACAGAATATTGATGAATACAAAGGTATCATTGATATTCACGATTTTTCAATATTGACATTATCACATTGGACTGATGATAACAGTGCTGGTGTTAAACTTACAATTGAAATGAAAGTACCAATTGGTGTTTGTGACATTGATGACTACTTTGATGATGAACCAAAGGATATATCTGAAACTGATATGGAAATTGATTTAAGCGGTAATACAACCTATGACAATGCAATTACCCTTAATCCTATTAAATTGCCAAAGAACCCAGTAAAGGAGAAATGTAAAAGATGAATGCTAGTACAATAAAAGTAGTAAATGAATTGGCAAAGGCTTATCTCGATGCTTACCATATTACCATTTCTGGTAGCATCGGTATAAATAAAAAAACAAATACCAATACCCTTAAAGATTCCAATCTGTATAAGGATGCAATGGTTGATGTTGTTGATGGTGATGACATTATTGTCAATCTGCTATTGAATGACTATGAGGTATATGTTGAGAACGGTAGGAAATCAAATAAGTTTCCACCAGTAGAACCTATTGTTAGATGGGCAAAGAGAAAGGGATTGCCAACAGATAATTCAACAATATTCCTCATTCGTAGAAGCATTGCCGAAAAGGGAATACAGCCAAGACCATTTATGAACACTGTATTCCAAGATATGGAACAACAGATGGACAGCAAGTTTTATGATAAACTACTGGAATCAATAATAACTGATTTAACAAAATATTTCGAAGATTAATATGTCAAGTGTAAATATTAACGGATTGCCACCAAGCCAATTGGATGGCTTGATTCTTTTCAGTGATGTACCAAATATCGTTACATACGAAAACTCTGACCAAGGTGAAAAGGCTTTCTTTATGATAACAGTAGGAACAAGCCAATACCAGTCATTGCCTAGTGGTCAAACAATAACGATTAACGGTGAAACAATAACAAGTGTGAATGACATATCAAAGGTTGGTGGAAGATATTTCTATCTTGGTGTCAATTCAAGTTGGGTTATGCCTACAATCGTTGATGCTCTGAGGAATTGCCCAAATCTTGCTGCATCATATGACATCTGTGCCTATTCAAGTGATGCTGGTGATATTGAGCAGCCATATGCGCTTATTGTAAAGGCAAAGCAGAATGGCACAAAGTACAATCTAACAACATCGTCAACAATCAACAACAGTCATATCCTATTGTTTGAGAACTATATCGGAAAGTCAAATGATGAATTGCTGAACACTGACTTTGCAAAGGTACAGTTGCAGATTTACAAGTACACTGACTTTGACAGATACTTGAACGTTGATACCTATGGTGACGTATTGAATGATGAAGAATACGTTACAACGCTTGTGAAAACGTACTATCAAGATGAGGTTAAATTTGATATATCACCAGTTTTAGCGACATTTGCCGAATATGGTAGGTTGGTTTATTTCAGATTGATTATAACTGTATTCACATCGTCAAATGAATTGTCATATCGTCAGATTAGGAGCATACACAATCTCTATTGTACTGTTGGTTACAGATGCAATCACTCAGTACCTTTCATACCACAAGCAAACACACCTTGTCTTATGCAGAATGTCGGCAATGGCATTGAATGGGCGAATATGCACACACTTTATGTATGGAAACCAAGTCTTGTTTTCAGTTGGGTATCTAGCACACAGAACAGCAACTTTACCATAAAGTATTTGGATAGCACATTTAACCAGAGATATTCCACTGTTGTTTCAACAAGCAACAATGGCGGCATTGACAAGAAATTTGACTTGAATCCAAGTTATCTTGAGGAATGTTCATATGTTTCTGTTCAGTTGCCCAACAATAGGGGAAATCTGTTATATACAATCATAAAGGGCATCAATGCTGCTGATGAATGCACAAGGCTGCAATGGAGAAATGAATATGGCGGTATCAGTTTCTTTGATTTTACTGGCAAGCACAATGAGCAGATGAAACTGAATACTGAAACGTATGAGAAAAGTGATTTGGATTATTATGACAATTCCAATGATGTTGAAAAGGATGTTGTGTATGATAGAAATGTAGAGCATAAGTACACGGTAACAACCCATTTGATTGACAAGAACGGAACACAGATATTTGAAAGTCTTGCAAAGAGCAAAAAGGTTTGGTATTTGGATGAGCAGACAAATGAAAAGGTTAATGTGATTATTGAGGATATTGCAATAAACGAAAGTGCTGATTTCTTTGATGTTTACAATGTTAGTGTTACGTATCATCTTTCAAGAGAGAATTAAAATAAAAAAAAATGAGCAAGATTATTGGTCTTGCTCATTTTTGTTTGATTAGCCTTTTGGCTCTGTGATTTTAAGTGCGTCTGTTACAAGATTCCACTGATGTTGAAATATTGTAGATGCTGCATTATCAGTGTAATCCATACCGTACTTTTCACCGAAATAACGATGCAACAGTTGCTTGATGTCATTCTCAAACTCATCGGCAATGCTGCCAAGTAGTTTTTCTGCGGTTGCTTGGCATTCGTCACACAATTCGTCATCATTTGCGTTTTCGATTTCATCAGATGGCAAAACACTGATTGAAAACTCATACATATTCATTAACTCAAGTTTGTTGCATTCGACAGCGATGCTCCAATTGTCTGTGTCAATACCCTTTTCGTTAAGAAAGTCAATCAGACTATGTTCTATGGTTTCATAGTCATTCTCGCCACTGCACAGATAATTGGTATCTTCTACCTTAATAACCTCATAATTGGAACGGATGTATGCATCAAGCATATCATAAATAACACCCTCAAACTGTTCCATAAACTCTTTTGAAAAATTACTTACTTTCATATTGTTTATATTGTTTTTTGTTTTTTCGTAGTACAAAGATATAAACAAAATTTCACATAACCAAACTGGAAATGTTAAAAAATCATAAAAGTTTCAAAATGGGAAAAATTCATCAAGCCATTTATTTCTTCTTGCAATCTGATATGCACTTCCGTTACATTTTCTAAATTCACCTCTTGAATGATACTTTCTTGCTTCTTCAAAACAGCGTTCCTTATTCCATATAACTCTCCAAGGTCGTTCTTTATGTCTTATTTCATCATCACTTAAAAACCAGTAATAATCACCAAACCATTTATTTTTTAAAGCAATTATATAGGCTCTTTGGTTTTTACTTTTCATTTCTGACTTCATTTTACATTTTTTTGCTAAATTATAACACGTATTGTAATTCCATTTACCTTTTGCTATAGCACCAATAGAACCAGTTTTTGCTTTATTCAATGTTATCCAACCATCTTCTTGATATTTCTTTAACCAATATCCTTCTTGTTTTGCACCTTCCTTGATTGTAAGATTGGTTTCAAGAATTTTCATTGGTGGTACTGCAATATCGTGTTCCTTTGCGAATGAAGAAACAGAATCCAATCTGAATATATGTTCTTTATCCCTTCTCTTTTGGCTTCTGATTAATGTTCTTCCAATATATGCAGTGTTGTACTCCTTGAACTCATACACGTAAACACAATCAATCTTGTCAGTAATTAAATCAAATCTTTGGTCTTTCAACCAAGTGAAACTATCGAGCCATTTATTTTTTCTTGCAACTTGATATGCACTTTGATTCCTTTTCATAAACTCATATCTAGACTCATACTTTCTTGCTTCAGCATAACAATTATCATAATTCTCCCAATAACCATTTTGTTTTTGTTTTTGAGGTTGTTTGAACCAATAATACTCATCAAGCCAATGATTTCTTATTGCTGCCGCGTATGCGCTACCATTACCTTTATTAAAATCACTTCTTGATTTGTAATTTTTTGCTTCTTCATAACAAGTATCATAGTTCCAATAATCTTTTGGTTTTTTCTTTTCTTCAAGCCAAACGTAATCGTCAATCCAATTGTTTCTTAATGCCACATTATATGCGCTACCACTACCTTCTTTAAATTCACCTCTTGTTTTATATTTTTGAGATTCAATAAAGCAAGTTTCTTTTGTCCATTTTTTATTATTATTCATAACGCAACATTATTATAAAATGCAACCGCACCTACTTTTGATGCGGTTGCAACAATTGAAAGACAGCCAAATCTATCTTCACAGACCGATTTAGCCTTAAAGAAAAAAAATTTAAATTTTATAAAATATAGATTACATTGCAAATATATATAAAAAAATGTCAAAAACAAAATTATTTATGTTAAAAATAGTTAAAAATGTAATCTGATATGTTTATTGTAAATTAAAAATGTAATGGCTTTATCAAGAAAATACAGTGTCGAATTAGTAGTAAATAGAGAGAAAGTTGATTTGCCAAAGGACTTTGACTTGAACTTGAACACAAAGATATTTAATCCAGAGGATGTTCTTACCAAGACATCCGAATATTCATATACATTTACATTGCCTATGACACCGAATAACTGTAAGATATTCGGCTATGCAAATGTGCTGTCAGTTCCGTCAAAGTTTGTAAAGACATATAATGCTGAATTGAATGCCGATGGCTTGAACGTTTTCAGTGGCAAGTTGAGGATTAACGAGATTACAAGGGGTCAGTTCCATTGCAATCTTGTCATTGTAAAGGTGAACACCATTAATGACATATTTGGTGACGCAACGCTGAATATGATTGACTGGAAAGTTGATTTCAACGGAATATCTACAATAAACCAAGTTAATGCCGATGCTTCAACAAAGTATTGGTTTCCTTTGGTGTGCTATGGTGCTTTTGCAAAGAAACCAGTTGCAGAATATGAGACATACAACTCATATTCGTCAATCTATTCCATTGACTACACCAACAAGTTCTACTATTCGACTTTCTATCCCTCACTGAATATGATGGAGGTGTTGAAGAAATGCTTTGAATACAAGGGTTATCAGTTGGAGGGTACAGCACTTTCAAATGAATACCTTAATAATATATATTTGAGTACAAACCTAGACAACGGTCAAGTACCAATATACAATTTGGGCAATCCAAGGTTTGGAAAGGTGAAATTGCACAGTGATTTCAAGAATTGGTATCAGTATCGCAGACGCGCAAGGGAAAGCAGTGAAATGTCATATTTTGCATTGCCGCTTACTGGTGAAATCATATCTTTGAACTATCCCTATGACCAATACAATGACAGCGAATACAACTTTGACGAGGTTTGCTCATACAATATGCTTAACGTACCTTCAGCGCAAACCACATATAATCATAGAACTTCACAATATGATGTTCAAGGTGATGTAACCATTATTGGTGATACTTTTCTGTATGCATTGGAAGATGGCTATGTAACCATTCCTTCAGATGGCTTGTACAAGATTGAGTTGGATGTAACGATGCAACTTCTTACTGGTTCAACAACGGTTTATTCAAGCCATACTGCAACGTATTCAAACGGTACTTCAATGAAAGTCAGACAATACTACAATACTGGCTCAACAACCGACATTGACATTACAATGACGAATGGTGCTAATCTTAGGGAATACAAGCCTATTGAGGTGCAACTTGTAAGGAATTACGATGAAACGATAGAACTTATAAAGGGCAATGTTTCCTATTATCATAGGATGGGTTATGCTCCAACAATAAACAACACTGAAACGAACATAACCGCTTATCCTCACGAAGAAATACTGTCAAATGCCAACTACCCTACCACAAGGATTGATGGCTCAAACCCTACTGGAGTTGCCTATATGCCAAAGTACAATGCATCTGCAAACTATGGTGTCAGCAATTCTGAGTTATTCTTGTATGACCCTATGGTGAATCCAAACTTCATCTGTGGTTTCTCAACAATCGGAAACTGTGCATCAATCATAAAGGATGGTTACAGTTGGTACAAGGGTGATACAACAAAGAACGATGCATTGTATGACTGCAACGGATATGTCAAGTATGACAACACTGGTGAATCATCATCCACTGCAACAACCGACTATCACAAGAACAGTTCGCTTGGTGCGCCAATTGTATCTAACACAACAACAGAAAATGGCTCTACATTCACTGGTCATATCCGAATGATGGTTTATCTCAATAAGGATGACAGATTGTCACTCAGAGCGATTACAAGGCACTATGACGAATGCTATGATGATACTGGCATTGGTCGCAACAATTGGAAATCGTCAACATATCCAATCAGTGTATCGTCTGACCTTACAATTGAGGCGATGAGTCCGTATCATTCTGTAAAGTACATTGCAAACAACAGAAACTACAACACACCTAGTGAGTTCGGTGATAAGTTGAGCCTCGGCAATTTCCTAAACAGTGCAACAACAATGGCTGACTTTGTAAATGACATTGCAAAGGCATTCAACCTTTCTTTCAAGCAAGAGGGAAACATCTGTACGCTTGACACACAGAAAAGAAACGAATTGAACAAAGGTACATATGCGGTGAACATTGATGATAGGGTCAGAGCGTTTTCTACCAATTCTAGTTTCTCGCTTTCAAGAATAGAATACCCATCTTCGCTTGCTGTCAAGTATTCAATCAATACAAGTGAGGCTGGTTTCTACAATACAGTACCTCCAGAGCATATCAACGATGATGATTGGGAAGATTGGGGTGAAAAGGGATATGACATTATCCAATTGGATGACACTGGTGAGGAAAATGCAAAGGAAGAATCCATAAAGGAAAGTTATACTTGGTATGAGGATTTCACAGTCAATCATCCACAGTATTCATCATACACTGGTGATGATGGAACAACCTACAAGTACATTGTCAATTCTGCTGTGACATCAACCGACATATCAATTCCAGTGATTGCTGAATCTCAGTATTTCATTGACAGAGGAGACATTGAATCCTATATGTTGAAAGATGGATATTCGCTTAATCCAAGATTTTGGTTCAGAACAAATTCCATTGCAGACAGTGCAAATACGGTTTATAACATTTCTGGTGAAACAGATGTCAATTTCTATTTGCCTACCAACACTTATAAAGGAATGGAACTTAACTACAAGGACAGACAGAGCAATATCCTTTCCAATTTCTTCAATCTTTCACAGTCGGTTGAATCACAATATGTTGAGGTTGAATGCTACTTGACAGCAGAGGAATACTTTCACTTGAAGAACGGTGCTGACATTATATTTGATTCAGATGTTTACAAGGTTGTAGAGATAAGCCAATATTCGGTTTCAAGACGAAATCCATCTACAATTAAAATGATGAAGAAATAAGATATAATATGTTTATCTAAACAAAATATAAAATGGCAGATAAAAGGATTTTTACCATACAAATTAATGGTATAAAGGAAAGTTGTGAACAAATTGATACTCTTTTGCAGAAACTAAACGAATTGCAGAAGAGTGTCAATGACCTTTCAAAATCTGGTGCTAAGATTAAGATTGGTGGAACGGTCACAGTTAAGGATGACACCAAGAAACCAAAGGACAACACAGATAAAGAGGTCAAGGAAACAGCCAATACACTTGCTGGTTTAAGAAAGGAATTGGGTGCTTTGAAAAAGGAACTTGCAAACACCGAATTAGGCACTCAACAGTGGGAAGAACTTAGAGACAAGGTTTCAAGTGCCAACACCAAAGTAAAGGAAATTGAACAGTCATACGGTGTTTTTTCAAGAAATGTCGGAAATTACACCAATTCGTTTCTTGCTGCTTTTAACAAGTTTCCACAAAGCGTACAGAACACACTTTCTGGCTTACATAATTTCAATCAGAACGCTTCATCACTTGGACAACAGATAAGAACTGTGTCAAAGTCGATGGAAGAACTTACAGCCAACGGTCAGCAAAACTCAGAGGCATTTGAGGCTTTGAAAGAGGTGTATTCAGAACTTGTTAAGGCTCAACTTGACTTGAATGATGCAATAGATGATGCAAAGGATAGGTCAAACGGATTAAAGGACATTACTGAGGTGTTTGAATCCATTACGGGAGCGATGCAATTGGCTGCTGGTGCTGCTTCACTATTTGGTGCAAACAGTGAAGATGCTGTTAAGGCAATCCAAAAGATGCAAGCATTGCAATCAATAGCGAATGGTCTTAGAACACTGCAAACATCACTCCAAAGAAATGGTGCTTTATGGAAACTTTGGCAAAAGTCATTGGCAATTACAGATAGACTACTTGG
>Ga0256407_10007713_pt1 | contig 16058 bp, 9 predicted proteins | sample RumenRJG_04DNA_FD_193489 | JGI IMG/M metagenome (GOLD analysis project Ga0256407, IMG submission 193489) | Bovine rumen microbial communities from Lethbridge, Alberta, Canada - RJG_04 | ecosystem: Host-associated > Mammals > Digestive system > Stomach > Rumen | place: Canada: Alberta | collected...
ATTTAAATGAACAAGAACATTACAAAGTAAAAAAAAATCATTATCATAATAATAATAATTATAAAGGAAAAGGGGGATATAATAAATATTATAATAATAGAGGAGGATATAAAAATAATAATAAATATTATAATAATAAAGAAAGATTTAATAATAATTATCATAATAGAAGAGGATATAATAAAATTTATAGCGGAAGAGGAAAAGGAAATTTTAATAATATGTTTCAAAATAATTGGAAAAATAATAATAATAATAATAAAAAAGAAAATGAACAAAAAATTGAAAAGAGTATTTATGATAATTAGATAATAAATTATATATTAAAGTTTTTATTATTAAAATATAACTATTTATAGTATTATTTAAAAAAAAGGAATTTTTTAAATATATTTATTTTAATTTATTTTTTTTTTTGTTTAATTTTAAATTGAAAAAAAATTAAAATAACTTTAAACAAAAATGAAAGATATTGATATAACAATAGATGATAATAATAATATAATAGTATTGGCAGTAGAAAAAAATACACAATATCTCAAAAATTAAAGGTTAATCAATAAAATTTGTAATAATCATGAAATTTATTATATTTTAAAAACAATTCGAATAGAAATTATACAATTTAATGATTTATAAAATCAATATAATGTAATATATAAACATTAAAAAAAAAAATTAAAAATGAAAAATTATCAGTTTTAGGAAAATAAATCAATTATACGAAGAAATAGAATCAAGAGAAAAAAGAGAACAAGAAATTAAAGTTTTAATTAGAGAAAAAAGGGAAGAACTTGAAAGATTAAAAAAACAATAATTTAAATAATTTAATGAAAATAGAAAATACAAAATATTTATTCATCTGATTTATATTTATTGTTTAATAAGCATTTAACATAGCTTTGATTAAAGTTAATTAAAGTTTTATCCATTTTTTCCTCATTTTCTATTATTTTTTTCATATCTCTTGATGGTTTATTATTATATATTTTATTTAATATATTAGTTAAATTAAGATCAAGAATACTTTTTTTTAAATTTACTAAATTATTATAAATATTTTGAGTATTATATGAAAATGTATTATTATCATCAGAATTTATTTTAAAAATAAAGTTTTTTAATTTATTATTTAAATCAAAATTTTTTGTTTTATTTAGATGTTTTTTCATATCATAATATGTTGATTCTACTTCATTATACCTTTTTTCTTCATCTGGAATTTTACATTTATTGATTATTTTATTTGATTTGTCAATAAAATTAAAGTAATTATTATTTTTATTTCCTTTAAAAAATTTAGGTGTTTTTGATTTATGTAATTTTTCCTCAATTGATTTAGAATATTTTAAATATTTTTTTGAATCTTTTATAATAAATGATTTTAACAATTTAGATTTCATATCAACCATTTTTTGATTTTGATTTTGTTTTTCATTATCAAATTTTAAAGATTTATTATTAATATTTATTATATTTGAATGACTTCGATTTTGAAAAATAATTTTTTTATTTTTAATTTGTTTTTTTAAATTTAATTTATTATTTTCTTTTTTTTTAATAATATGAACATTTTTTTTTGAAGGTGTATTATTTAATATATTCTTTAAATCTAATTTTTTATTTTCTAATAATTGTATACTTTCCATTATTTTTTTAATATCAATAATATTTTTTTTAATGTCTTTTTTATTAACCTTACATTCTTTTTCAAAAATGTCTCTTTTGTTTATAACTTCTTTAAAACCTTCTTCTTTAGTATCATCCATAGAAATTTTATTTAAAAATATATCATTAATTTGTTCATAAGAATGATTTAAAAATTTTTCTGCTTTATCTACAAGAATTTTTTTTTTATTTCTCTTTTGTTCAAATAATTTATTTTCATAATAATATTTAATATCCTTTATTTTATCCATTAATAATGGATTAACAGAAAATAAATTATTTAAATATAAATGTTTTGGAATTCTATAACTTTTAGATATATATCTATTTTCCATTTCTCTAAAAGCATCAGATTTTATTTTATTAATTGTTTTATTTTGATTCAATATTTTATTATAATTAGATTGAAAATCTTTTAAATTTTTTAAAGAATTAATTTTTATATTTAATTTTCTATTTATTTTATTATATTTAGTAACTTGAGATATTAAAGAATTATTACTATAATCTTCTTCATTTTTGTTTTCAAATAAAAAAAATTCTTTATTATATACTGTTTTTGGAGTAGATAATGCTTTTTTTAAATTTTGTATTTTTTTATTTGATAAGATCTTAGGTGATTGAGAATTTAAAGGATTATTAATTAATTTATTGAAATTTGATAAAGTTTTTTCTAATTTTTTTTCAGTGTTTTTTATTAATAATGGTGATTTGAAAAGATTATTCGAATATTTATTTTTTGAATACATATTATTTATTAAACTCTTAGATATATTTTTTATATTTTATATTAAAAAAAAGAAATAAATAAAAAATACATATATTATATATTAATTATATTATATTTTTAATAATATTTAAATTATTAAGACTTTGAATTTATTTTTTGATTATAATATATATATTTTTAATTCTATAATTTAAAAATATGATAATATCATTATTTTAACATAATTTTAATTTCTGTGATTCCAAAATTAATAAATTTTATGATTATTATTTTATATATAAATCATATTAAAAACTTTGTTATATATAATTTATTTTATTTTTGACTTTCTAAAATTTTTTTTACTTTTTTTAAAGTTTTTTGTTTATCAGTAGAATTACTTTGTAACGCATCATAAGAAATATATTCCAAAATAATGTGTTTAAATTCAATTAAAGTTAAATTATCTTTTACTTTAATAAGTGATATTTCAATTCTTTGTTTTGGCATTGGAATAATTGATTCACACATTTCTAATTGTAAAATCATATTTCCATATAGATTTTCTGTAATTTCTTTCTTAATTAATTTTATTTCATTTTTAGAATTTACATCAATTATTTTAATTATATTATTTTCTTCATTAATTTCAATATTCATAGGAAAAAAAAATTTTAAATTATCTAAAATATGTAAAAAATCCCAAACTTTAATAATATCTTTATTAATAAAAATAGATTCATTCTCTTCTAAATTTTTAATAGTTTTCTTTAAATATTTTTCTATTTTTTTAAAAGGAAAAGGATTATTAATACAAAAGTTAATTACTTCTTTTTGATGAGGAGAATCATCAACAGTTACTTTAATATGTAAAATAGTAACTTTTTCAATAGAATCCCAAAAAATTTGTATTAAAATTTCAAAAGGACAATAACATAATGGATAATGAATACATCTTAAAATAAATTTATACATATTTTTTAATTTTTGACTATTGATTGTTTTTAAAGTAAAATTATGATTTAATATTGTTATTTTTATTTCATTATTTTCATCATCAATTTTTGTCTCTCTTAATATTTTATTGATTTTTATATTTGGTAATAAAATTTTTGACACTATATTAATATTTGTTATTGATTCATATACTTTTTCTATTGGATCATGATAAGTGTAACATTTATTTATATGACCATCGTTTGTTGGAAGAAGTTTATCTATTGTTTCCATTTAATTGTTTATTTTATTTTTATTATTTATTGTTTTAAATTCATAATTTTAATATTAAACTTGTATTTTTTTTGTTTTGATTTAGAATAAAATTTATTTTTTTATTCAATTTTAATGAAAGAAGTTGAATTTGAAGAAGAAGATTTTTCTAATATTATATTTAATAATCAAAGTAAATTTTTAAATGACTCATTCGAATTTGAATTTAATGATTTAATTAATGATAAAAATTGTTTAATGGAAGGTATTGAAGAAAATATATCTTTAGTTAAGAAAATTCCTAAAATTTTTCCAAAAACAAACCAAAAAATATCATTAACAAAGGTTTTATCAAATCAAAAAGAAAATATTGATAAATTTGTAAAAGAAAATGAAAAAGAATATGAAAAAGAAGAAACAAATATTATATCATTCAATATTCAATATCTACAAAAAAATAATTCAAAGATTTATCAAAATTCGTTTTCAAGAAAAACTACAGATATTAAAAAAGGTTCTTCAAAAATTGAAATATTTAATATAATATTAGGAGAAGAAAGTAGAACATTAATTTTAATTGATAATTTATCAAATAAATTTAATAAAAAAAAATTCCTAGAAACGATTAGTTTAAAAGGATTTAAAAATAAATTTGATTTTATATATTTCCATACTATTAATTCAAAAAGTTTAAATATCTATATTAATTTTGTGAATAAATTTCATATTATTAGTTTTTATGAAGCTTTTTATAAAAAAAAATTGGATTTTGATGATAAAATTATAAATTTAAAATTTTGTAATATTCAACCAAGTGATTTAAAAGTAAATATGAAGAAAAATAATATTATTGAAAATCATAATTATGATTATCTCATTGAAATTCCAATTAATTATTTGACTCTATTTAAAAAGATATATCCTAAAAGTGTTTGTATAATTAAAGAAGAAAATTTGTATAATGATGGTAATTTTGTTGTTATGAAATTTTAAATTGATATTGCTTTGTTTTTTTATGTTAATTTTTATTTTTGTAAATAATTTTTTTTCTTTTTTTCGTTTTAAAATTATCAGTATGGCATATCAAATTTTTAATTTTTTAATATCATATAATAAGTATTTATTTGTAAGGTTTAGTTAATATGAATTTTATATATTTTTTTTAGCTTTATATTAATAAATTTTATTTAATTTATTATTGGTAAAATAAAATTATTTTATTTTGTTAGTTTTTAAAATTTATATTATAACATAATTTGTTATTTTAAAAAATTTCTCTTTTTTTATTTAAAATATAATTAATTATTATGAAAGAGAATACTGAAAAAATAGATACAAAAATAGAATCTTTACCAACAGAAGAAACAAATAAATTAAATCAAGATTTAAATTTATTTGGTGATAATTTAGTTACTCAAAGAGAAAAAAAATCAAATTTAAAAAGTGATGCAGTTGTGGAAAAAAAAAAAACTGTTCATTTTAGAGGTGATGATAATTTAAATCAACGTATAGAGTCAGTAATTATTTTTCCAAAGGAAGAAGAAGATGAAAAAAATAAAGATGAAAATATAAAAAAAAAAGGTAAAACTAAATGTAAATGTTGTTGTTTCATTTTTTAAAAATTGTATTTTTTTAAATATAATAATTACTTTTGACTCCAAAATAAAAAACTATATATATTAAAACATATATAAAAAGGTTATATATAATAATATTTTTACTTTAAAAAAAAGAAAAATTAACTTTTTTTAAAAAATTTCATTTAAATAAAAATTTGTTAATCTTTTATAATAATATGATTAAAAATGAATTCTTTAATTTAATTTGGATTGATGTAAACGTAAATAATGATGAAAATAAGAAATATATAGAGAAGATAAGGAATTTAAAACAATTTAATATCTTTACTTTTCAAAATATTGATGATGCCTTTGAAAAAATTAAAAAAATAGAATTTGTAAATACTTTTATTATTATACAAGGAGATTTATATAAAGAATTTATAAATAGTTTTCAAAGTTATGAAAATGAAATGATGATAATTCCAAAAATAATTATTTATTTTAAAGGACTAAAGGAAGAATTTGAAAATTTAAATCATGATATAAATACAATTTATACAAATCAATTTTATAATATAATAGGAATGAAAAATAATTTTGATGAAATAATTGATTATTTAAAACAATCAATTAAAAATAATAATATTCCCAAAGAAATATTTGAAATAGAAAATATTGACGACATTAAAAAATTATTTCTTCCAATATATTTTAAAACATTAATCAACTTAGACAATTATTATGATTTTGATAAATTTATCTCATTCTTAGAGAAAAAATATTATAATAATGATAAACTTCTAAATTTAGTTGATCAAATTAATTCTTTTAAAAATATTCCAAAAAAATTATTATGTAAATATTTAATTAGAATATATATGTTAGAAACACATTTGAAAAAAAGAATAAATGATAATTTATTAAAAGGAATAACAGATAATTATTTAGATTATATAAAAATTATTTTTGAAGGAATAAAATTAAATTCTTTATCATCTCCGACTAATGAGAATTTATATTATGCAACAATATTAACTAATGAAAAGATTTGTTTATTAAAAGAAAATTTAAAAAAAAAAAATAATGATTTACCAAATTCAATTATATTTTCTAAATCATTTATTACTTTTACTAAAAATAAAGAATATGCATTAAATTATTTTTCAGACTTAAAAGAAATTGAGAATGAAATTCCAGTTTTATTTAATTTAGAAAAATATGAAAATGTATTGAATGATGATTATTTTACACATTGTGACATAGAAAAATTATCTATTAATCAAGATTTAAAAGAAGTTCTTTTTTTACCTTTTTCATCTTTTGAAATAACAGAAATAAAAAATATTGATTTAAATGGAAAAAAAATTACACAAATTAATTTAAATTATATTGTAAAATATGAACTTCAATTAAGAAAAGAATTAAATTCAATTAATGAAGATGAAATAATTTGCTCATCAAATTTTAAAGATAAATTATATTTAATTAAAAAAAATGAAATAAATTCACTGACTTATAAAACTTTATTTCAAAAAGTAATAAATTATAAAAATGAAATAAAATGTATTTATGTTATTAAAGATGATAAAGTTGGAAAGAAAGTACAAATTTTAAATTGTTTTAATGAAATTAAAAAAAAAAATGCCAAACTTGAAGATAATTATAATGAAGAAGAATTACGAGAAAATTGTGAATTATATATAAATGAAAAAAAAATTGATTTTTGTTTTAATTATATATTCCCAAAAGCTGGTAAATATGTATTAAAAATAAAATGTAAAAAACCTTTAGAAAATGTAAATTGTATGTTTGATAATTGTTCATGTCTAATTAATATTGATTTTTCAAAATTTAATAGTTATCAAATTAAAAATATGAATAGAATGTTTTTTAAATGTTCATCTTTAAATTCAATAAATTTATCAAATTTTAATACAAGTTATGTATACACAATGATTAGTTTATTTTCAGAATGTAAATCTTTAGAAAATTTAGATTTATCTAATTTTCAAACGAATAATGTAATTAATATGAATAATATGTTTCTTAATTGTGAATCATTAATTAATTTAAATATATCCAGTTTTAGCACTATAAATGTTTATCATATGTCTTATATGTTCAATAATTGCAAAAAGTTAAAATCAATAGTTTTAAATAATTTCAATACCAAAAATGTTGTAGATATGAATCATATGTTTAATCTTTGTGAGTCTTTGGATTCATTGGATCTATCGAATTTTGAAACTGAAAATGTAAAAACAATGAATTATATGTTTGGTAATTGTAAATCTTTATCCTCTTTAGATTTATCAAAATTTAATACTAGAAATCTTGAACAATCAAAATATATGTTTATTTATTGTACATCATTAAAATCTTTAGATTTATCCAAATTTAATTCAGATAATCTTAAAAATATGATGGGAATGTTTCAATATTGTTCATCTTTAGAAGAGATAAATTTAAATAAATTTACCAAAAATGTTACAGATATGGAATTTTTATTCTGTGGTTGTAGTAAATTATCAAAATTAAATTTATCTGATTTTGTAACTGATAATGTGACAGATATGAATTCTATGTTTAATGGATGTCATTCATTATCAGATTTAAATATAAATAATTTTCGTACTTATAATGTTTCAAATATGGAAAGTATGTTTTTAGAATGTAATTCTTTAAAAAATCTTGATTTATCTAATTTTAATACTGAAAAAGTAACAAATATGTCAAATATGTTTAAAAATTGTGAACAATTAATTTCAATAAAATTATCCTCATTTAATACTGAAAAAGTTAATAATATGGAAAATATGTTTTATTCTTGTTATTCTTTAAAAAGTCTTGATTTATCAAATTTTAATACTATAAATGTAGAGAATATGGATAATATGTTTTACAATTGCTCAAGTTTATCATTATTAAATTTATCAACATCTTTTAATACTGAAAATGTATCAAAAATGTCAAATATGTTTAAAAATTGTTGTTCTTTAGAAAATTTAAATTTATCTTCTTTTAATACTATTAAAGTTATTTCAATGGAAGGAATGTTTGAAAATTGTTCATCTTTAACTTATTTGGATTTATTAAATTTTGATACAAGTAATGTTATTAATATAAAAAAAATGTTTATGGATTGTTATAATTTAAAAACATTAAAAATAAATTTTACTACAAAAAATATTACAAAAATGCAAAAAATATTTTATAATTGTTCTCAATTATCAAATTTAGATGTATCATCATTTAATACTGATAATGTTGAAGATATGAATGGAATGTTTTATAATTGTAGTTCAGTTGAAAAATTAAATTTAACAAATTTTACTACTGGTAAAGTTATTGATATGAGTGAAATGTTTAATAATTGTAAGTCCTTATGTGAGATTGATCTTTGTAAATTTAATACAATAAAGGTAAAAAAAATGGATGAAATGTTTTATAATTGTTATTCTCTTAAATCTTTAGATTTATCAAGTTTTAATACTAGTAATGTAAATTCAATGGATAATATATTTAACAAATTGGATAAAAATAAAATTAAGGTAAATGATGAAAAACTTTTGAATGAATTAAATAAAATCTAATTATTAAATAATATATATTTATTATAATAATTTTATAATAAAATAAAAAGTATAAAGACATTAAAAAATGTAAAACATAAATTAAAACAAAATTGTTATGATTAATAAATAATAATTTTTATTTCACAAAATTATAAATTATAAATAAAAAAGAGAAAATACATCATGAATAATTGATTAAAATGTTAAAAATTACTTTTTACAATTAATTATTATTAATACATTTAAATAAATTTATATATATAATTAATATTTATTTTTAATTTCATTATCATAAACAAAAATATATTCCCTAAATAATAATAAATTATATATTGATTATAATTTAAAAATTTTGAATATTATTTTATATTAAAAAAAATTAATTATTTCTATTTTATCAAATGGAAAATATTATCCAATTGACAAAAAACGAAAAATTAATTTTATTAACTAGAGGGTAAACTAATTAATATATTAAAATAATTAGCGGAGGATTACCATATTTAAACGACACATTTGAAAATTATATAAACATTCCAAAATTAAATATTTTATTTGGAGAATTACTAAATTATATTGATATATTTGAAGAATATCATAAAAAATTTCCATTAATTGATAATATTTTAAATTCTTATTTTCAGAGAGATGAAATTTATTTGGGTTTTACAGAATATATTAATGATTTTGGAATAGGTGATGATAATTCTTTTTATGTACAAACTAATACTGGAAAAGTTAAAATTACTATTGAAAATTTTTTAAAATATATTTCTTATTTAAATCCACAATTTATTGTTTGTCCTTTTGAATATTTACCACCTGATTGTGGTAAAAAAAGAGTTGTTAGATGTTATAAAAAAATAAAAATATTTTTTGAAAATATAAAAAATGATTATAAAAATAATTTTTCGAAATTAAATTTTATAATTCCTTATTTTTTAGAACATATAGAATTTATTAATAAAAATGAAATTGATTTTATTACTTTAAATAAAAAAGGAGTTTTAATTTTTACAGAGGATTATTCTGATATTTCATATGAAAAAATTTTAAAATATAAAGAAAAACTAAATAATATAAATGTAGAAATGAAAATAAAATCAAGTTCAAATAATATTTTAGATATTTTAATTGGACATGAAATTGGTTGTGAATATTTTGAAGTAAATTTCCCATTTATTTATGCTGAAAAATCACAATCTTTAAATATTGAATTTAATACATTTGATAAAGAAAAAAATTATGGAAATGTAAATGATATAAACAATTTTAATTATAAAATTAATTTACTTAATTTAAATGATGCAAATTTATATGAAAATAATATGGATATATTAACTCATAATTGTGATTGTTTCGTTTGTAAAACAGGATATAATAAAAGTTATATTCATCATTTAATTAAATGTAAAGAATTAAATGGTACAATTCTTTTATCAATTCATAATATTTATCAAGCAAAAAAATTACATGAAAATTATATTTCATTTGAAAATGATATTGATAGATTAAATTATTTAATGTGGTTTTTAACTACACAATGTAGAAAATAAATAAAATAAATTTAAATTAAAAAATAATTAAATATATATAAAAATAAAATAAAATAAAAAAAAATTTATAAATATTATAAAAATAAATATTATAAATTTATAAAAATTAAAATATAAATATGGATCATAGAAAAAATGTTTATTCTTCTCAATCAAAAGTACCTAAACCATTAAATCATTTTAATAAAAAAAATAATTTTAAAAAAAAACCAGTTTCAAAAAGAGAAAATAATAAACATTTTATATTACATGCACCAAAGATTAAAGTTGGAGAAAAAATTATAATTAAAAAAAAAAATATTGAAAATCAAAATATTGAAATTCCAAAAATTAATATTATAAAAAAAATTTCAACAGAAGAAAATGGGGAAACAAATAATATTTACTCTAAATTTAAAATATCAACAGATATAACAAAATCTCAATTATTAACAGTAAATAACAATTTCAAAGATAATCATCAAATAATACATAAGAATATAATAATTAAAAAAAAATCACATGACATTGGATTTGAAAATAGAGAAAATCAAAAAAAGAAAATATTAATTTTAAAAGGAGCTCCGAAAATTGGAATAAAAAAAAATGATTTACCAATAATTTTAAATATAAATAACCAAAATCAACATAATCATATTCCAAATAATTTAATAAACAATCAAATAAATATGAGAGAATCACTTAATTTTAATAATATAACAAATATAAATAACAAAAACAATCTTTTTAATTTTAATAATCCAAACCATCAAAAAAAAAAAATAAAATTAATATTAGATAAAAATCAATTAATTAATAACACAAACTTTCGTTATAACGAAATAATAAAAAGTTTTTTCAAATGTGAAAACCCAAATTTAAATTGTCGAGAATCAATGGAAGATTTTTCATATACAAACATAAATTTCATAGATAAAGAAAATCACAAAATGTCACTTTTTGCAATTTTTGATGGTCACAATGGTAAAAATGTTTCAGAATTCCTTCATAAAAATTTTGCAAAAACCTTAAAAAAAAATTTAGAAAAATCCAAATTTAAAATAGAAGAAAGTTTAGGTAATTCTTTTATAGAAATTGATAGAATTTTAGAAAAAGATGAAAATTTAAAAATGACAGGTTCAACTGCAACAATAGTATTAATTGATAATAATATTATTTATTGTGCTAATGTTGGTGATAGTACTTGTTATTATTTATCAATTGATGAAATTAAACAATTATCAATTCAACATAATACAAAAAATAAAAAAGAAGTTGAGAGAATAAAAAAAAATCAAGGGTTAGTTTTTATGGGAAAAGTTTTTGGAAGTTTAAGTGTTACTAGAACTATTGGTGATTTTGATTTTAAAAATGCTGGAGTTGTTGCTATGCCTAGTATTAGTAGAGAAAATATTTGTGATAAAAGTAAGTTTGTTATTTTAGCTAGTGATGGATTGTGGGATGTTATTACTAAGGATGATGCTTTTGAAATGAGTAAAGGTATTGATAATGCTAAACGATTTTGTGAAATGCTTGTTAATGATGCTATTGAAAAAGGAAGTGGAGATAATGTCAGTTGTATTGTTATTCAGTTTTAAGTTTTTGAAAATGGGTTTTTATATTTTTTTTATTGGTTTTGTTATATTTTTTTTTTTCATATGTTTAATTTTTGAATATATTAAATATATGGGTTTAAAAATTTTATAAAATCAATAGTGGTAAAATTAAAATAGAAATAATTCATTAAAATAATAATAATTAATTCATATATTTATAATTAAATAATATATAATTTATTTAAATTAAATTTAATATTTAAAAATTATTCTAGAAAAAAAATAATTTAAAAAATAAACAAAAAAAAAATGAACCTAAGAAACCAACAACCTCCTACTTTAGCTCCAGATGATAAGCGTATTACTCGTAAAGAAGCCCGTGATCTTCTTCATGCATTAGATCGTCCAGAATTCAGTGGATTAATGGATGGTTACATAAATGAAATATCTGATCCAAACAACATAAAAGAAACAAATCAATTTTTAAAACAAAGTGAAGAAAATAAAGACTTACCATCAAATGTAAAATTAGCAAAACCAAAACCAGGTTTTTGTATAAAATCAGTAAAATATAAAATAAAAACTCCATCAAATCGTCAAAAAGTTTTTATTAATATTTGTTCATATCATGAAGTACCAGAACCAAAAAATAATGAAGAAAATATGTGGTCACTTCCTCATTTATTAAATAAAGGAAGACATGATCAAGATAAACATAAAAAAATTTGTACAACATTTGATGTTGTTTTTAATGAAAAAGCAATTGAATTAGCAAATAAAAATCAAGCATTTAAAAAATTTGTATGTGATACTGCAATAAATGGTATTAATGATCAATTATTAAGTTCAGAAGGAGAAAAAATTTCAAGTGATTTTGTTGTTAAGAAATTTAATTATAAAGGTTTAGAAATTTCATATATTAATATTCATTCTTTAAATAAAGGTGAAATGGATGATAGGAAAGAACCAACTGAATATCATAAGACTCAAATTCAGAAAGAAGTTGAAAAAATGAAAAAAGATAATGAAGAAAAAGAAAAGAAAAAAAATAATAAAGATGATGATCAAATTGATGTTTATGATCAACCTGATATTGATACAACTGATAAAGTAAATGATGTTATTAAACAACAGAAAATTATTGATAAAGATAGTAAAATTCCTATTTATAAAATTAAATATTCTGATAATTTTGAATTAAAAAATTATTTTTATCAACCTGATGGAATAAATGAAAATAAACCTGAATATACTAAAATTATTATTAGTATTAATACACCTTTAATGAATTCTGTTGCTGATGCTAATTTAGAAGTTGATGTTAAAGAATTAAAATTTTCTTATAAAGATGTTTATGAATTAAATATTAAATTACCTGTTGAAGTTAAAAAAGAAAGTGTTACTGCAAAATATGATAAAAGTAAAAAAATTTTAAATGTTACTGCTGAAATTTTAAGGAAGGAATTACCTAAAATTCCTATTAAAGAAGATGAAAATATTGAAATTGTTAAAGATGATGAAGATGAAGAAAAAGAAAGAGAAGAAAAAAGAAAAGAAGAAGAAGAAAAAAAAAGAATTGAAGAAGAAGAAAGAATAAAAAAAGAAGAAGAGGAAAAAAAAAGAAAAGAAGAAGAGATTAAAAAAGAAAAAGAAGAACAGGAAAAAAAATTAAAAGAAATTGAAGAAAAGTTAAAAAAAGAAAAAGAAGAAAAAGAAAGAAAAGAAAAAGAAGTAAAGGAAAAAATTGAAAAAGAAAAAGAGGAAGAAATTTTAATAAAAGGAAAAAAAGAAGAAATAAAAACAGAATTACCATTAAAAGAAGTAAAATTTAAAAAAGAAGAAAATGAAGAAATAAAAAAAGAAGAAAATAATAAAAAATTAATAGAAGAAATTCCTCAACCAAAAGATGATGAAATTTCAACAGATTCACGTTTATTGAAAAAAAATCAACATAAAGATGAAGATGATCAACCAACTGAAAAAATAAATTCTAATAATAATATTAATTCAAATAATATTAATAATAATAATAATGAAGAAAATAAAACTCCAATAATTTTTCTTAGTTTTGCAAGTGATTGGGTTTATGATTTACAATAAAAAAAATAGAATTTTTCAAAATTTATTTTATTTTTCAAATATATAATACATTAATAAATTAAAATTTAATTAATAAATAAAAAAAAAATTTTTTTTTCTTTTTTTTATATTTGATTTATATTTATAAATAAAAAATCAAAAAATATTTTTTTTTAAATTTCCTGATTTTCACCATTTTTTGGTTTAATAGAAGCATCAATTTCCTTTTTAATTTTTTCCCAATAAATATTATAAATTTCTTGTATATCCTGAATTCTTTTTTTATTCCTATAATAATCATTAGTATTCAACATATTAAAATAATTTTCAGTACTAGAAGTTCTAGCAGCTTCTAAATTTTCTTTTAATTTACTAATCCTATCATCTAAAACTTCAGTAATTTTTTCAAGATCACTTTTAAAATCAGTTAATTGGAAAATTCTACTTAATTCTTCCATTTTTTCATCTTTTTGAACTTCTTCTTCTTCACCTTCTTTAGCATCTTCTGGTTTTTCAGTAGCATCAGTATAAGCATCAATTTTATTTTGTAATTCTGTAACAATTTGACTTATTTTTTCTTTTAAACCATTTTTTTTAGCATCTAAATTTTGTCTTAAAGTATCAGTTTTATCTACCATAATTGAATTTTTATCACCAACATCTTTTCTAAAAACTTTTAAGAAATCTATTAATTGTTGTTTTTCATATACTTCAATTTCTAATAAATCATTTTTTAATTTTTCTAATCCTACATATTTTTCTGAGTCTTCAACATTTTTAACATCTTTTATTTTTCCACTTTGTAAATCATTTACAAATTGTTTATATGTTCTTTTAAAATTACGTATCATTTCCTTTGATTTTACTATGAATTTATCTTCATTTTTTTCAAGTTCTTTTTTATGTTGATTTATTATTTTATCTTTTTCTTTTTGAATTTCTAAAATAATTTCTTTATAATTTTCAATATCTTCATTAATAGCATTTTCAGTTAATTTAATATTATCTTCTAAACCAGGAATTTTTATTAAATTTTCCCAAGTAACACCACTTGCAATATCTTCTTTAATATTTTTAACAACTCTAGGAAAGAAATCAACAATTTCATCTAAATCAGCATTATGTAATAATTGTCTTTCTGCCATTTTTTTTTCTTCATCTTCTTCATTTTCACCTAAATCATCTTTTCCTGTACTTTGATAATTATTAATAACACTTTCTCTATATTCTTCATTTATTGGTTTCCAATCTAAATATTTTAATTTTTGTAAATTATGAATTAAAGGCTCATATGAACCAGGAAATCTTTGAACTTGAGAATTTTGTTCTAATTGTTTTTGAATTGATTCTTCATCTTTACAAAATGGATTCATGTGAACACATAAAGCTTGTAAATTATTAAATTTTCTTAAATAAACTGCCATTGCTTTACAATCTGTTATTTGATTATTTCCTACACTTAAAACATTTAATTTTCTATTTTTATCTAAATTTTTAACTTCTGTTATTTGATTTGAAAATAATGATAAATCAGTTAATTCTAATAAATCATCTAATCCTTCTATGTCTGATATGTAATTGAAACTTAAATCTAACCATTTTATATTTTTTAATTTGGATAAATTTTCTATTTTCATAATCATATTATTATCTAATCTTAATGTATGAACATTAACTAAATTTTCTAAATTTGATATTTGTAAAATTTTTCTGAAACTCAATGCTAAATCTTCACAATTTGATTGAGTAATTTCTAAACTGAAAATTCCATTTTCTTGTTTATATTGATTTATTGCATCTTTTATTAATTCAATTGTAATTAAACGTGGTTTTTCGGCAGAAAATCCATTATTTGCCATCATATGTAATTTTGTCTTTATTGTTGGATCAACTGGTTTTATGAATTCTATTAATTTCTTTTCTTCTTTTCCTAATTTTCCTGCCATAAGTTTCTCTGCGAAACTTAATTGTTTGCCAGCTTGCATTTTTATTTAATTGATATTAAAAGTTACAAGTTAAATAAATAATTATTTTTTATATTTTTTATTTTTCAAAATGTTATTAAAATTCAAAAAAATAAAAAAAAAAAATTAAAAAATATTAAATTTATATTTTAATATAATATTATTATATTTTAAATTTATAACACAAAAAAAAAAAAAATA
>Ga0256407_10007719_pt1 | contig 16039 bp, 9 predicted proteins | sample RumenRJG_04DNA_FD_193489 | JGI IMG/M metagenome (GOLD analysis project Ga0256407, IMG submission 193489) | Bovine rumen microbial communities from Lethbridge, Alberta, Canada - RJG_04 | ecosystem: Host-associated > Mammals > Digestive system > Stomach > Rumen | place: Canada: Alberta | collected...
CATTTTCTACATTGGCGGTACGAAGTGCGGTGCACTGTGTGGCGAGGCTGTGGTGTTTCCCCGAGGCAATGCACCTGGACACATGCTCAGTCGCATCAAGCGCCACGGAGCCTTGTTGGCCAAGAGCCGTGTCGTGGGTGTGCAGTTCGAGGCATTGTTTACGTCGGTTGGCCACACCTCTTTATATATAAATATAGGATGCCATGCCGTCATGTTGGCTATGCGCCTCAACCGTCTTTTTACCGAGCGGATGGGCTTTTCGCCTTACATTGATTCGCCTACCAACCAACAATTCTTTGTCATTCCGAATGACATGCTTGAACTCCTGCGCCAACACATCGGCTTTGAAACGTGGTGCCCCGTGGACCAGCAGCACACTGCCTGTCGCTTTGTCACCAGCTGGGCTACGACCGAGGAGGAGATTGTCCAACTCGAACAGCTTGCTGTCGATATGGCTAACCCAATATGATGTCGCTGCAGACAGCAAAGCAGCTTCTGCCACTGGCTTGAGAGAAGTCGGTGGTTTTTTTATTCCAAGCAACGCGTTGCGCAACACTTTTCAAATTGTTGCGTTATTATTAAAGCATAAAGCAGTATTTTTGTGGGGAATTTCACCGTTCACTTTTCATTTTTCACTTTTAGTAATCGTATAAAAATAAGTGGGTATGATTTTAACTAAACACGAAGAAACGAAGAAAGGAAGATTATTTCACGAGAACGAAAAACTTCGTATCTTCGTGTTCCATTAATTATTTGTACCAAGTTGTTTTTTTGTCATCACTTAATGATTAGGCATGAAAAAGAACATCTCTCAGCGTGACATCGCCCATTTGCTGGGCATCAATGTCTCTACCGTATCCAGAGCACTGAAAGATATGCCCGGCGTCAGTTCCGAACTACGACAGAAAATTCTGGCGATGGCTGAGGAGCGTGGCTATCGTCCTAATCCCTTTGCCATGAGTCTGCGCTACGGAGCTACCCGTTTGATAGGTATCGTGGTGCCCGACATTACATTCAACCACTATGCACAGATTGTGAAGTGGATAGAAGATGAAGCCAAGCAAAACGGGTATCTGTGCATAGTTACTGACTCGAGCGAGAAATATGACAGCGAGGTAGATTGCATAGAACAACTGATAAACATGCATGTAGAGGGCATAGCCCTGTGTCTCTCGCAAGAAAGCGTCGACCTTGCCCATTTGGAGAGGCTGAAAGAAAGCCATATTCCCTTCGTACTTTTCGACAGGACAGCAGATGTCGGCTACCCTACGGTGAGCTTTAATGATGTGGAGTCGGCACGGCAGGCTACCCTTCACCTGATTGACAGCGGCGCACGTCGCATCGCCTTCCTTGGCGGGCCCAACCGCATCAAGCAGGCCGTCGACCGCAAGCACGGCTATTTAGAGGCATTGCGCCAGCGAGGACTGCCCATCAGGAAAGAACTCGTGAAGTGTGGTCACGTAAGCTTCAACTCAGGTCTTTCCGTAACGTTGGAACTGCTCCAGCTCAATGAGTTACCCGATGCTATCCTTGCCGATCACGGACTGCTCTCGACGGCAGCATTCCAGGCCATTGTCAGCAAGGGATTGCGCATACCTGACGACATTGCCATTATCGGCTTCATGAGCGACTGGGTCTCGGGCATGTCCTATCCACGCATGACGTTCGTGAAACAGAATCAGAAGGAGATGGGCCGCCAGACCTTCAAGCTCCTGCTCGACCAGATCAATGGCGACCACGACGTAAAGCACATCATCGTCCGCGCACAACTCAACATCAGGGAAAGTACCAAGTAAACAATTGTACATTAAGCATTATGAAGAAACAAAGCATCCTATTTTCACTTATCACTTACCACTTTTCACTTTTCACTTATCACTTTTCACTTTTCACTTATACCGGCAGCATCGCTACCACCATCGCCGACTTCACCATCGGCTGGCCTGGACTGTTGCTACAGGTCTTTGGAGCATGGCTCATTCTAAAATACACCTCCTACAGGATGGGTTAGAGGAGGTCACTAATAATCCTATGAAGATATTATTAATTGGTGGAACCGGCACCATCAGCAGTGCCATCACCCAGCTTTTGGCCGCAGAAGGTCACGACCTTTGGTTGTTGAACCGTGGCAACCGGCGCAACGAAGTGCCTGACAGTGTAAATTTCTTCCCAAAGATGGGACGATATTTCTCGGCCTACTCTCTGCGGCACAGGTCTGCCGAGCGTGCTGATGCCCCATCCTTCAACGATACTGATGAGACATCTTTACATTAAGCATAATACGAGCAAACAATGAAAAGAACGATTATCTTTAACCTTTTGGTCATTTCCTTCTTGCTGTGCGCCTCAGCCCAGCGTAGTATGCGTGTTCGTAAGGACGTGCCACTCGATTCCATCCGTCTGAGCGACCCGGCGATACTCGCAGATAAGCAGACTAACATGTATTATATGACCGGCACGGGTGGCATGATATGGCGCTCAGCAGATCTGAAACTGTGGGAAGGGCCAATACGAGTGACTGAGTTCGAGGCCGACTCGTGGATGGGGCCGCGTCCGATGATTTGGGCCGCTGAGTTACATCAAACAGGTGATGGCTGGTATTACTACTTCGCCACGTTTACAAATCAGGCAGTGAAGATTGACACGGTGCGAGGTAACGTCATCGAGCGCCGTGCCTCTCAGGTGCTCCGTGCCGACAATCCGATGGGGCCATACCGTGCGTTCGGCGATGCCACCTACCTGCCTGCCGACCGTCCGACGCTCGATGGAACCTTCTGGCGCGACAAGGACGGCAAGCCGTATATGGTTTTCTGCGGTGAGTGGCTACAGAACTGGAACGGCACCATCGAGAAAATTGAACTTAAGACCGACCTCAGCGGTACCGTGGGTGAGCCTCGTGTACTGTTCTGTGCCAGCGATTCGCCGTGGAGTCGTGAGCGTAACGACAAGGGAGAAATCACTTGGAACAAAGTGACCGACGGTCCCTATCTGTTCCGCACAGGTACAGGACGATTGGGGATGCTTTGGACATCGTGGGTCTACGATATCTACACGCAGGGTGTGGCCTATTCAGAGAGCGGCACCCTTGATGGTCCGTGGACGCAGGAGCCAGAACCAATTACGCCGCCAGGCTACGGTCATTCGATGCTTTTCCAGCGTTTCGACGGTCAATGGATGATGTCTGTGCATTATCACCAGAAGGACAGTCAGGGCCGAACTATACGTACACCACACTTCTTTGATGTGGATTTAAGTGGTGATAAACTTGTTGTGATATCTGACACCTGAGCAGCTCCTAATTCAACTTCCGCAAGTCACAAAATAAAAAAAATGTGCCCCCCGTGCCCCCTTTGCTTGTTTCCCCTTTGTATATGGGCAATTACGGGGGGCACACCTTGCCAAAAAACGCGCCCCCTACGTGCCCCCTACATGCCCCCCCCTTTTTTCCAATAACACCTTAAACATGCTGGCAAACAGGGGCTGATTGGGTAGCAAACAGCCCCTGTCTGAGGGGCAAACAGGGGCTGTCAGCAGCCTTAACAGGGGCTGTCGGCAGCCTTGACAGGGGCTGTTTGCGGCCTCAACGGTGCTGTTCCTACGAACTTGCGGTGTAGCGACGAGAATAGTTCTCGTTCTTAGTAAGTATTCACATTCTTCATATTTGTTTCCATATAAGATCCGCTCGACTTTGGTTGCTTGCCTAAGCAGGAACTTTTTTTTTATTGTCATTTCATCATCCCTTAGGATGTCAAACAGTATCTTTGATGATGTCAAACAGTATCTTTGATGATGCCAAACAGTATCTTTGATGATGTCAAACAGTATCTTTGATGATGTCAAACAGTATGTTTTGTAGGTGGAGGCTGGGGGGCACACCTTCTTTGCATTATTATTGAGCCCTCTTTAAAAAGTCAGGTTAAAGTTGACTCAGGCAGGAAAAGGGCAAAAAGATTGATCGATTTAGAAAAAAGACTTATCATTGTGCGCTGCGCAACGCATTGCTCTGAATTTTTATGCTGAAAGGTGCCGGTAGCTCATGCAAAACCATTATCTTTGCAATTAAATAAACCAACACAAAAAACGTATACCATAACTGATGACTCATCGTGATGATGAAGGGGAGGCTGTTTCAAGATGCTGTTACCACACGTTTTTGACGCAGTCTCTTTTTTTATGTGAACTGACATGAAGAAAATACTTATACTGCTTTTTGCCGTCCTAATGGCGGCACTCACCGCAACGGCCCAGCGTCCGCAGACAGACGAACAGGGAAACGCAAACGACGAAGACAGGCGACAGACCATTAGTGGAAACATTCAGGATGCCGACCTCAAGGAACCACTCGCGCTGGCCAGTGTGCAACTGTTCCGGTCGAAGGACAGCACCTTCGTCGGAGGATCGGTCACCGACCTGCAAGGCAACTTCTCGGTAGAAGCCCCGACCAACGGCATCTATCGGCTGAAGATTTCATCGGTGGGCTTCCAGACCATTGAGCGCGAAGTAACACTGAGGCGTAATCAGAGCCAGATTCTCGGCACGCTGCTCATGGTGGCCGATGCCGTGGCTCTTAAAGAAACGGTGGTCACAGGACGTGCCGCTCAGGTCGTCGTGAGGAAGGACACGCTCGTATATAACCCCGAGGCCTACCGTACGCCCGAGGGGTCGCCCATCGAGGAGCTGATCAAACGTATGCCCGGTGCCGAGGTCGACGAGGACGGCAACATCACCGTGAACGGCAAGAAGATAGAAAAGATTCTTCTTGACGGTAAGGAGTTCATGCTGGGCGACGTGGAGACAGCGCTGAAGAACCTGCCTGTGAGCATTATTCAGAGCGTGAAGTTCTATGACCAGCAGAGTGATCAGGCACGCATCACGGGCATTGAGGATGGCAATAAGCAGACGGTGCTCGACTTTACTATCAAGAAGGGCATGAACCGCGGCTATATGACCAACCTCGATCTGGCAGGAGGTACGCGGCAGCGCTATGCCTCGCGTGGTATGGGTAGCAGCTTTACTGACAAGACCCGCCTCGTGCTCATGGGCAACCTGAACAACAAGGAGGAGAACGCTGGTTGGTGGAACCGTCGCGGACTGAACGCCCGCAAGATGCTGGGTACCAACCTGAACTATGACGACGGAAAGAAGCTGAAGATGGATGCCAGCGTGCGCTGGAACCATCGCGACGGCGACAACCAGAACGAGAACGCCAGCGAGAACTTCTACAGTCAGGACTACCGCACCTTCGCCAACAGCCAGTCGAAGAGTTTTACGCGTAGCAACAGTTGGAACGGCAACCTGCGCTTAGAGTGGAAGCCCGACACGCTGACCAACATCCTCGTGCGTGCCAACGGTAACTATGGCACTGACGACGGCACCTCGACATCGCTCAGCGCAACCTTCTCCGACGACCCCTATCTCTATACGGAAGATCCGTTGGCCTCGTTGAGCACGTCGAATCTGTTGGCACCGTATATCGTCAACCGCAACTACAACGCCAGCCTTTCGTATGGTGAGAATAAAAACGCCTGGGCCATGTTGCAGCTCTATAGGAGGCTCAATCCGCGTGGCCGCAACGTCACCCTTCGAATGGAAGGCTCGATAGGCGACAGCAAAAACCGTAATGCCTCGAACAACGAGGTGTTCCTGTACCGTGTGAAAACCGTAGCGGGAGCCGACTCGTCGTATTTTACGGCCCGCTATAACACGACGCCTGCCGACAACAAAGGCTATGTGATGAGTGCCACCTACAGCGAACCGCTCTGGAAGGGGGGCCACCTGCAAGCAAACTACGAACTGCGATACAGTCAGAACAAGAGCGACCGACAGACCTACGACTTCAGCCGACTGCCGCAGAACCCGTTTGCCGGCATTGTTCCCGTCTACCGCGAGTGGGATCCTTGGATAGGTGATAATGGCGGGTGGACAATGGGCAATAGTGAATGGTCAATGGACAATTTCCTCGACAAAAACCTCAGTCGCTACTCCGAGTATAAGAACTACACGCATAATATAAGGTTGACGTTGCGCCACTATCAGGAAGAATACGACTATAACGTGGGGTTCCTCGTGCAGCCGCAACGGTCGAACTTCATTCAGGACTACCGTGGAGTCTACGTCGATACTGTGCGCAACGTGACCAACCTGACGCCCACCATCGACTTCCACTATAAGTTCAGCGACCAGCACGACATCTGGCTGCACTACCGGGGAGATACCCGTCAGCCAGACATCACCCAGCTGCTTGACATCGTCGACGACTCGAACCCGCTCTACATCACTCAGGGTAACCCCGGCCTGAAGCCGCAGTTCACCAACTCGCTCAACGTCTACTACAAAAACTATATCTCGAAGTATAAGCGTTCCATTGTGCTCTACGGCAACTACCGCCACATACGCAACTCTATCTCGAACCTCGTGCGCTATAACGCCGAGACGGGTGGAAGCATGTCGCGGCCGGAGAACATCAACGGCAACTGGAATGCCGATGGAGGATTTAACTTCAACACTGCCGTCGACAGCGCCGCTCATTGGAATGTAGGCAGCGACACCCGGTTGCGCTACAACAACTACGTCAGTTACGTGGTCAGTGGCACGGCTACTGACTCTCAAAAGAACACCACACGAACGACGAACCTGAACCAGCGGCTGAACGTCAGTTTCCGCAACGACTGGCTTGAAGTGACCGTCGACGGCAACGTGAACTACCAGCACTCGCGCAACGAACTGCAACCTACCGCTGACCTTGACACGTGGCGCTTCAGTTATGGTGGGCAGGTGATGTTGCGGCTGCCCTACAATCTCGAAATATCGACGAACATGCACGAGAACAGCCGCCGAGGGTACAACGACCCGTCATCGAACACAAACGAGCTGATCTGGAACGGGCAAATATCAAAAACCTTCCTTAAGACGAAAACGCTTGTCGTAGCCCTCAACTTCTACGACCTGCTGGGGCAGCAGACCAACTACGAACGATGGGTCAATGCCAACGGTCGTAGCGATACCCGCTATAACAGCATCAACACTTATGCCATGCTCCATGTTCGCTACCGACTCAATATGCTTGGAGGAAAGATAGACACGGAGGGACGCTATGACAAGAAGTGGGGTAACCGTGACAGACGATAATTGCTCCCCCAGAATTACTCACCGCTTATGATAAACAATGCCAGAAGCTCGCAAGCTTCTGGCATTGAATTGGTTTGAGGCGAGGAGATTGCTCACTCGGCTTTAGGCTCTTCGGTTTTCTTAGGGGTTGCTTTCTTCGTGCCGGCCTTCTTTGCTGCTCCCTTCACAGCAGCAGACTTCTTGACGGGCTTCTTCTCCTTCACTTTGGGCTCCAGTTTTTCGAGCTTGGCCTTCAGACGGGTGATCTCCTTGTCCTTCATCTCAATCTCGTCGCCCTGATTGCGGATGGTGGTGAGCAGCGAGTTCAGTTCCTCGTTGTCGATCTCCTCAGGATAGAGGGCGTTGACCCTGTTGATGAAGTCGCCCAGGATGTTCATGTAGTTGGTAAAGGCATCGAAGGGGCCGCTATAGATACCGCGGTCGAGTCCTACGTTCGAGGGCTTGGTGGTCATGAAGCGGAAGTTGTTGGATGCCTGCAGGTAGTCCCAGTCTTGCATGATGCGTGGGTCGTCGGCAATGAGCAGACGGTCGGCCACACTGTAGAGCTTCTGGAAGGCCTCACGCTGCATGGCGTTACCGAGCCAGCACGAGCAGTCGCGCTCCTCGTCGACCCAAGAGAGGGTGTCGGGCACGTCGAGGTTGCCCACGCTCTTCACCTTCATGCAGATCTCGGTTGGTGTCGAGAAGGTGATACCTTTCACTTTGGCGCATGTAGGAAGTGCGCGCAGGAATTCGAGGATGTTGCTGCTGAGTGGCTGTGCAATGCCAAGTGCCGACAATTCCATGAAGATGTTGATGATCTGCTCTTCCTCGGGCAGGCGGGCGATACGCTCGATATAAGCATCGGCAAAGAGGGGATAGCCCTCCCACTCGGCGTTGTTGAAGCGCAGGGAGATGTCGTCAGAAAGCTCGACGTCGCGCAGCAACAGCTTCAGGTTGGGAGCCATGTTGCAGTTGTAGACGTAGTGGGGCGACTTCCATCCGAGCACGTGCTTGGCACCCTCGGTGAGCATGCCTTTGAAGCCGAGGGCCGAGATCTGGGCACCGATGTCGTCGCTATAGATGAGCGACGAGTTGCGGGCGACCGTCGGCGTCTGGCCGAAGTATTCCTGAATCTTCTGCACCTGCTTCTTCATGTCGCGGGCGAAGCTCTCTTCATTAGCAAGCGACGAAAGACCGTGGCTGTAGGGCTCGGCGAGGAACTCCACGCAGCCCGTCTTGGCCAGGTCCTGCAGTTTCTCGAGCACCTGTGGAGCATGATACTCCAACTGTTCGATGCCGGTACCCGAGAGCGAGAAGGCCACCTTGAAATACTTGCCGTGCTCCTGAATCATCTGCTCCAGGGTGTTCAGCGCTGGCATGTAGCTGCGCTCGGCGATGTCGCTGATGCTACGCTCGTTCTCGTAGTCATCATAGTAGTAATGGTCGGTACCGATGTCGAAGAAACGGTAGCGCTTGAGATGAATGATCTGGTGTATCTCAAAATATAAACAAATTGTTTTCATTGCTTCAATTTTTTAATTCTTTATTTTTTCAATTTTACTCTTCCCAGCCCAGCGTCCTTCTGTAGAGGGTGCGGATCCAAGTGCCCACCTTCTCCCAGGTAATCTGGTCGACCTCCTTCTTGCCTTCCTCCTTCAGATACTGGAAGAGCGACTCGTTGGCGCAGATGGAGTAGATGGCGTCGGCCAGGGCGTGGATGTCCCAATAGTCGACCTTGATGCAGTTTTCAAGAATCTCTGCACAGCCTGACTGCTTCGAGATGATTGACGGCGTGCCGCACTGCATGGCCTCGAGGGGCGAGATACCGAAGGGCTCGGATACTGACGGCATCACGTAGACGTCGCTGGCCTTCAGGCACTCATACACCTGCTTGCCACGCATGAAGCCCGGGAAGTGGAAGCGGTCGGCAATGCCTCGCTCGGCTGCCAAATAGATCATGGCATTCATCATGTCGCCGCTACCTGCCATACAGAAACGTACGTTGCGGGTGCGGTGGAGCACCATGTTGGCTGCCTCGACGAAGTATTCGGGGCCCTTCTGCATGGTAATGCGTCCGAGGAACGTCACCACCTTCTCCTTGCCCGTATGGTCGGGACGCGGGATGTCCTGATACTCCTGCTTCAGCGGATACACGGCATTGTGTACGGTGAAGCACTTGCGCGGATCCTGATGATACTGGTTGATGACCGTCTGGCGCGTCAGCTCCGACACGCACATAATGCAGTCGGCATTGTCCATACCGTTCTTCTCAATCGAGTAGACGGTGGGGTTCACCTTGCCGCGCGAACGGTCGAAGTCGGTGGCATGGACGTGGATGCACAGGGGCTTGCCCGAAACCTGCTTGGCGTGGATGCCGGCAGGGAAGGTCAGCCAGTCGTGGGCATGAATGATGTCGAACTCCTCGGTGCGGGCTACGACGCCTGCGATGATGGAGTAGTTGTTGATTTCCTCGTGCAGGTTCTCCGGATAGCCACCGGCAAACTCCATCGCTCCGAGGTCGTTCACGTTCATGTAGTTGAAGTCGGCATAGAGATGGTCACGGCACTTGAAGTAGTAGTCGGGATCCATGATGTTGCCGACGCGTTGCTGCACGTAATCGCGGTCGACGTCGCGCCAGGCAATGGGCACGGCGTTCATAGCCACGATGCGGCAGGCGTGCTGGCTCTCGTCGCCGAAAGGATGCGGCAGACAGAGCACCGTCTCAATATCTCCCTGAGCTTTTAGTCCCTCAGAGATTCCGTAATTTGCAGTGGCGAGTCCTCCGAACACGTGGGGAGGATACTCCCATCCAAACATTAATACTTTCATATCTTTTTCCTTTATTTGAGGAGTGAAGGGGGAGTGAGAGGGGAGTGAAGGGGGAGTGAAGGGGACAATACCTTGCTCCGTATGATTATGGGGCAGGAACTATCGTCCCTTTCACTCCCCCTTCACTCCTCTTTCACTCCATATCACTCCATTTTTATTTCTGATACGAATATTTCTCTAAGAGCTTCATCGTGCGCAGGATCTCGGCCACATTCATGGCGAAGGCCATAGCACCGCGTCCGTGGAAGGGCGGGTTGCCGTCGAACAGCTCCGAGATGGTGCCCACTGCATGATAGTCGATCTCATCCTCATAGCCCACCATCTGGCGCTCGATGAACGAGAGGCGGGTGCGCTTGTAGAGTTTCAGGCAGGCCTCCATATAGAAACCGCCTAACCAGGGCCATGCCGTTCCCTGATGGTAGGCGTAGTCGCGCTGTGTCTGCGGACCTACGTACATCGGGTTGTAGCCGCCGCTCTTCGGCGAGAGCGAGCGCAAACCCTTAGGTGTAAGTAGTTCGCGCGTACATATATCTACTACGCTCTTCATCTGCTGCTGTGACAGCGGTGAGTAGTCGAGTGCTACGGCGAAGATCATGTTCGGACGTACCGACCAGTCCATCATGTTGCCGTCGACATAGTCAAGAAGGTAGCCGTATTCATTGACAAAAGTGTCGACGAACGACTGCTTCGTCTTCAGAGCCAGTGCCTCCAGGTGCTCCTTCGTTGCGGTGTCGCCGTTGTCCTGAGCCAGGGAAGCGCAGAACTTCAGGGCGTTGTACCACAGGGCATTGAACTCTACGATATAGCCCGAGCGGGGCACCACCGGACGTCCGTTGGCCGTCGAGTTCATCCATGTCACGGCCTTGTCACGACCATTCGAGTAGACCAGACCGTTGTCGTCGAGACGCAGGTTGGGGTGTCCGCCCTCCTCTATATATTTAATAATGTCGCTCACAAGCTTCTCATAGCGCTGGTGACAGGCATCGCGTCCGGCATAGCGAGCATACTGCTGAATGGCCCATACTGCCCAAAGGGGCACGTCGGGCTGCTCCATCTCGTATATCTGGACGCTGAGGGGCTTGCCTTCCATAAACTCACGCAGACCCTTCTCAGCGGTCTTCATTACCAACTCGAAGTAGTCCTGCTCGTCGATGCACAGCGTCAGACCCGGCAGGGCGATGAACGTATCACGGGCACGGCACTTGTACCAGGGGTATCCGGCCAGCAGGTAACGGTCGTCGTTGGGCTTGCGGTTGTGGAACTGGTGTGCAGCAGTAACCAGACAGTGATAGAAGTTGTCACGCGGCGTGCGCAACGAGATCTCCTGGTCGAAGAGTGTCTTCAGCGTGCGCGTCTTGATGGCCGACGTCGAGGCGGCGAAGACGATGCTCTCGCCCTTCTTGATAGGCATCTCGAAATAGCCAGGCACGTAGAGGTCCTCGTTCGAGAAGTAGCCACGCTCCTGCTCCTTCGGATACTCCATGCCCCGATACCAGTCGGGCTGGAACACGAAGTCGTTTTTCTTCGAGAACTGCATGTACAGGTCGGGATAGCCCGCATACATACAGGTCTTGATACCATTGTCTACCTCGTGATATTCACGGCTGGCTACCGAATTCTCGTGTGTCAGTGCCTTCACCGAACGGAAGGCGAGGAACGGACGGAAACGAAGCGTCGTGGCCGAGTGGGCGTCTACCAACGTGTAGCGAATCAGGATGCGATCCTCATAGGCCTGAAAAATGGCCTCCTTCTTCAGGATCACACCGCCCACGCGATAGGTTGTCGTGGGCACGAGGCTACAGTCAAACTCACGGATGTACTTGTGTCCCTTGGGACTGAAATTGTTGCCCTGATACTTGTGGAGGCCCAGGTTGAATTCAGCTCCATGCTGGATGACGGTACAGTCGAGCGACGACAAGAGCACATGGTTCTCATCGTCAATCTCAGGTACAGGTACGACCAGCAGACCGTGGTATTTGCGCGTATTGCAGTCGACAAGGGTCGACGAGCTATAGGCGCCCGAACGGTTGGTACGGAGCAATTCGCGGCGCAGTGACTCCTCAAGGTTCGTCATCACGGCTTTCTCAAATCGCAAATAACTCATAGTAGCTTATTAAAAGGTTTTTATCGGTTTGTAATTAGCGTTTTAGGAATTGCATTCAAAAGTAAGCATTTTTTGTGGTTCGACAAAATAATTCGCAAAGATTTTTTATTTTGAGAGGAAAAAAACGTAATTTTGACCTCTTTTTCTCGTTTTTCGCTTGTTTTTAGCAATTCGACCTGTTATGCAACTATTATATGTAAGGTATGGTACAAGCTGTCCAAAGCTTTCGGACAAGGTGTCCGGAGCATCGGGTGTTGTTGTCCCAAGCATCCGTCCAAGTTGTCCGAGGCCTCGGTACGTCTGGTACGCAAATATTTTGGAAAAAAGGTGGCGTTTGCTATCGTGATTCGGCGAAGCTGACTACCCGCTTTGTGCGCTTGTTAAAAGTGACGCGCAGGTCTGTCTTGCCTTCTAAGGCTTTGAACATCCAGGTGTAGGTCTTGTTGTCCTTATGTGTCACTTCGTAGCCGTCGGTACGTATAAGAAGGACCTCGGCTTCGCTGAAACCTTTTTGAATCTTTCCCTGACGGATGGACTCCAGATGGCTCGGGCTGATGCCTTTCACATTGGAAGGATTGCCTTCGGCGAAAAGGTTCTCGTAGATGTTGTCTAACTGGCCAAGCTCATTGCCGTTGGGAAGCTTGTTCTTGATGAATACTTCCTTTGTGTAGTTTGCTTTAGTCTTGACATGCTGAAGTGTCATTTTGACAGAGCGCTTGTCGCGAAGCGACTTTATGGCAATAATCTTGAAACTGGTCAGAGCCGGTGCCCGATAGACTTCTTCGCGCCCGCCAAGCATGTTTGTGGCGCGGAGCGTGAACACGGTCTTGCCGACATAATCCTTGTAATGCCAGCTGGGCAGGGCAAAGTCGCCCAGCATGTCGAACGCGGTGTTAAACGTATGGTTCTGGTTGTCCATCATGTTGAACTCTTCATCGCGCAAACCGCTGTTGGTGCGACTCATGGCCACATTTTGGAAGAACTGCCTGCCATTCCCGTCCTCTACGATGATTTTCACAGGAAACTTACGGGTGCCTATGCCTACGTTTACGACTTTCACTTCTGTGTCTAACGGAACGCTTATCTCATCAGCACCTTCACCATAGTTGGCGTCGACCCAGTAGCTTGTCGCCTTGGTGATGAGTGTCTTTCCGATAAGTGTTTTACGAGCCGTCTCAATATCGTTCAGGTAGGCCAGCGAGGGTACGCCAAGCTTCAGTATGCAATAGTCCTCGAACGAGCCAGAAGGCACTTCGAAATAGTAAGGGTGCTTCTCCTGGTCGTCTGTCACGAAATAGATGCGGTTGTTCTCGGTACTGCCATTGTATGTCCTTCCGGCGTACTTCAGGATTTTGTGGCGCAACTGCGTGGTACTCATGCGGTTGCCGGTATTGCCGTCCTTAAAGATGCGAACGACAAGATCCTGCTTGTCGGGCATGACCATAAACGCCATAGTGTCTGTCCAGTCACAAAGACTCAGACGGGGGAACAGTTCGTTCATTATGTTGCGGGTGGTCTCCTTCAGTTCTTTCGTACTGTCGGCAACGGCCTTCTGTGCCACCACCTTCACATTGTTGGTTCTGACAAAGTAATCCGACGCATTTCTTTGGGCATACATTGTCACTGTAGTCAGCATCAGAACTGACACTAAAATCATTTTTCTCACCATAGCTTTAAGTGTTATGATTTTCTTTTTTTTGTCTTACAAGGTGCAAAGATAAGAAAAAGTTTTTATTCTTGTGACAAAATGACGCAACAATTGACAGCTTCTTTCGAAAAATTATACTTTTGGCATAGGCTTTGCTATATTTTAGGCGTCAAGTAGCGGTTGGCCTGTGCCAGCCTGCAATAACAACAAATAGAATATTAACAATTAAAAATTATACAATTATGGGAAAGATTATTGGAATTGACTTAGGTACCACTAACTCGTGTGTATCTGTTTTCGAAGGCAACGAGCCTGTCGTTATCGCCAATAGCGAGGGCAAGCGCACCACGCCTTCAGTAGTGGGATTCGTCGATGGCGGCGAGCGTAAGATTGGCGACCCCGCCAAGCGCCAGGCCATCACCAACCCGAAGAAGACCGTCTACTCGATTAAGCGCTTCATGGGCGAGACGTGGCAGCAGACGGAGAAGGAAATCTCGCGCGTACCTTTTAATGTAGTGAACGAGGGTGGCTATCCCCGTGTCGACATTGACGGACGCAAGTACACTCCGCAGGAAATCTCGGCTATGATTCTGCAGAAGATGAAGAAGACCGCCGAGGACTATCTGGGTCAGGAGGTGACCGACGCCGTGATTACCGTGCCTGCCTACTTCAGCGACTCGCAGCGCCAGGCCACGAAGGAGGCCGGACAGATTGCAGGCTTGAACGTGAAGCGTATTGTCAACGAGCCTACGGCCGCTGCTTTGGCCTATGGTATCGACAAGGCTCATAAGGATATGAAGATTGCCGTCTTCGACCTCGGTGGCGGTACGTTCGATATCTCTATCCTCGACTTCGGTGGCGGTGTGTTTGAAGTGCTCAGCACCAATGGTGATACCCATCTGGGCGGCGATGACTTCGACCAGGTCATCATCGACTGGCTGGTACAGGAGTTCCGCAACGACGAGGGTGCCGACCTGAAGAGCGACCCGATGGCTATGCAGCGTCTGAAGGAAGCTGCCGAGAAGGCTAAGATTGAGTTGTCGAGCTCTACTTCGACAGAGATCAACCTCCCCTATATCATGCCCGTAGGCGGCGTGCCCAAGCACTTGGTGAAGACGCTCACCCGTGCCAAGTTCGAGCAACTGGCTCACAACCTTATCCAGGCTTGTCTGGTGCCCTGTCAGAATGCCGTTCGCGATGCAGGCATCTCTACCTCTGACATCGACGAAGTGATTCTCGTGGGCGGTTCGAGCCGTATACCCGCCGTGCAGACGCTGGTGAAGAACTACTTTGGCAAGGAGCCTTCAAAGGGTGTGAACCCCGACGAGGTGGTGGCCGTAGGTGCAGCCATTCAGGGCGCCATCCTCAACCAGGAGACAGGTCAGGACATCGTGCTGCTCGACGTTACCCCGCTGACGCTCGGTATAGAGACCCTCGGAGGCGTGATGACCAAGCTCATCGAGGCCAACACCACCATCCCCTGCAAGAAGAGCGAGACCTTCTCGACTGCAGCCGACAACCAGACCGAGGTGACCATCCATGTGCTTCAGGGCGAGCGTCCTATGGCTTCGCAGAACAAGTCGCTGGGTCAGTTCAACCTCACAGGCATCGCTCCAGCCCGTCGTGGCGTGCCTCAGATCGAGGTTACTTTCGACATCGATGCCAACGGTATTGTGAAGGTCAGTGCCAAGGACAAGGCTACCGGCAAGGAGCAGGCCATCCGCATCGAGGCTTCGTCTGGTCTGTCACAGGACGAGATCAACCGCATGAAGGCCGAAGCAGAGCAGTTCGCTGAGAGTGATAAGAAGGAACGCGAGCGCATCGACAAGCTGAACCAGGCCGACTCAATGATCTTCCAGACCGAGACCTTCCTCAACGAGAATGGCGACAAGCTGCCTGCAGGTCAGAAACCCGCCGTCGAGCAGGCCCTCCAACAGCTGAAGGATGCCCATAAGAGTGGCGACATCGCCGCCATCGACAGCGCCATCAACAACCTCAATCAGGTCATGCAGGCTGCCTCGCAGCAGATGTACCAGGGTGCCGCCAACGCCGGTGCCCAACAGGATGCCGGTCAGCAGCAGTATCAGGGTGGTCAGCAGACCCAGTCGAACCCCAATGACGACGTCCAGGATGCTGACTTCGAGGAGGTGAAGTAAGAATAGATAAGCAACGATAAGAATATCATAAGAAAGTGGTGTAATCCAAGTGGTTACACCACTTTTTGTTATTGTTAAACTTTGTTTCATTTCTTGCTATTTTCGGATTTTTACCCTAATTTTGCGTCATATTTGCGACACGACTTAATTGGCGATGAGATGCAACTTAAAAATACTTATACGGATTAATAC
>Ga0256407_10007720_pt1 | contig 16037 bp, 4 predicted proteins | sample RumenRJG_04DNA_FD_193489 | JGI IMG/M metagenome (GOLD analysis project Ga0256407, IMG submission 193489) | Bovine rumen microbial communities from Lethbridge, Alberta, Canada - RJG_04 | ecosystem: Host-associated > Mammals > Digestive system > Stomach > Rumen | place: Canada: Alberta | collected...
TTTGATAAATTATTGAAGGGAATTAGACCAAGAACAAAACCTTATAGATCAGGGAAAAAAAAAAATGATGATGATTATGAAAATCAATTAAAAATAATTGAAAAACAATATCCAGGAGGTGATGTTAATATGAGGCCAAATATTCATCATAGAAATACAGCACCTCAAATATTATTAAATGTGGTTCCTACTTTATTAAAAAGTCCAATTAAAGTTAGTAATCCTGATGGTTATGTTGGTACTATAATAGTTAATAATCCTAATTTAAGAGGTGCTCCAATGAGATATAAATATGAAGAAGATATTAATTTAAGTTTACCTGAAATTAAAGGTAATATTGAAACTGTTTTTACTAAAAAAACCACTTTTGTTGAGAAAAATATTAATATTGGTCATCCTATCAATCAAAATATTGTATATGAGTCATCAAATTATCAAAATAATAATAATAATGCTTTTGTTAATGAAAATACTGGGAATCAATTAAGAGGAGGAATTAATGAATTTACATTTAATGCAGCTGTAAATAATGCAAATTTAAATAATAATATTCATACAAATGCAAATGAATTTAAAAGTGGATATCAAAGTAGTACATATAATAGCAATTATTATGATAATACAAATCAAGAATATAATATGGGTTATTCATCAATTCATCATACTCATAATAATATCAATACATATAATGGTGATGCTAATATTCAAGGTGGTGCATATACTTCAGTTGGTAATGGTAATATTGGTTATACTCAATATCTAAATAATAATAATACACAAAATAATTTTAATACTGGTCATTTTAATTTAAATCCTCAAGAAGGTATTACAACAACAACAACAACAATAGTAAATAAACAATATTCTACTTCATTAGATAATAATAATTTATTAAATCAAAATTTTGTAAAAGAAGATAATACAGGATATCAAAATGAATCTAATGAACAATATACAATCCATTCATCAATAAGAAATAATAATCCAATATTATATCAATCAAATAATACAATAGTATCAGCAAAAGAGAATATATTTGGAATAGATGAAAAATATATATGTCAACCAATTGAAGGAACAGATGAAATTTTAATATATACAGTAAATATAGAAACAATAACAAGAAAACAAGTAAAATTTGGAACATTAACATCAAAAACTTTCCCAGAAAAATGTTCTTGGTTTAATTTAGACAATAAATTATATATAAGTGGAGGATACATTAACAATCAAATGACAGAACAATTTTTAAGATATGATCCAATAAGAAATACAATAGAAAGATTACATGATTTGCCAGAAAAAAGACAAAGTCATACAATGATATCAGATGATAATAATAATTTATATCTTGTAGGAGGAAATACAAATATAATATCAAAATATAATATTAATGAAGAAAAATGGACTAATTTAAAAGGAAAATTATTAATAACTAGATTTCATCCTATTGTATATATTAAAAATAATTTTCTATATGTTTTCTTTGGAAATAATATGTTTAGTAATTATGTTAATAGTGTGGAAAAAGGAAGTTTAAATGGAAATAGTGATTTTACTATTATTAATAGAGCTAATTATAATCTTGCTTATTCTACTATTATTCCAGGGGATAAAGATAGTATTTTTATTATTGGAGGAAAGGGAGATGTTAAAGAAAGTATTAAATATAATTTCAGTACTAATGAATTTAGTAGTTCTCCTTTTACTCTTTCCGAAAGTGCTTCTTTCCATCAAACCATTATGCCAAAGTTAGGTGAAGGTATTTTTGGGTATTTTAGTCTTGATGATGGATTTTCTTTTATTAAACTTAGTTTTCAATAATTTTTAAGTTTTTTTTCGAGTTTTATTTTTTTTTGATAATAAAAAGTAATAAATAAAATTACTTTTAATAAGTTTTTAATTTAAATCAAATTTTAAATTTTAAATATATTAATAATTCTTTTTTTTGATTATTATTTTTTTATTTTATATTTACATTTTTTCAAAATTTAAAAATAAAAAAATTTTTTTTTTCAAATGGACAATAAAAATGAAAAGGATAAAATAAATGAGATTAATAAAAAAATAATAAGAGAAATAAAAAAAGAAAACATAATTGGAGTATATGGATTTACACGACAATTAATAAAAATAATAGATTCAAGTCATTCATTACCATCTATTTATTATGAAAATTGTAATCTTATTTTTACTTATATATATAATATAAGACAATTTTTTATTAAATATCAAATAAAAAATAAATTAAATTGTAAAGTTTATTATAATATGCTTTCTCCTTTAGAAAATGGATTATTATTTAATATTTATTTCAGTTTTATTATTGCTGATATAGAAATTAAAGATAATGAAAATATAGTAGAAGAAAAAATGAATAATATTTTATCTTTAATTCAAAAATTAGATTCTCCTTTAATGGCTTTTTTTGCAAATTATTTTTGTTTTTTAGATTTTAATTCACATATGTTTTTTTTACCAATAGAAATAAAAATAAATTTTTATTTACAATTTATAAAGTTAATGAATAATGAATTTATTTCATATTATAATATAGAGCCAGATTATATTAAAAATGATGCTAAAAGTGTTTATGAAATTATATTAGAAATTTTAAAGTCATTAGGACAAATAAAGGAATTAGAAATTGAACAATTTAAAAATAAAATTATAGATTCAATATTAGATTTAATATCAAATGAGGAAATATATAATGAAATAATATTAAATTGGATAATTAATGAATTAAATGAAAAATATTTATTTGCATGTTTAGAAAAAATATTAAATAAAATATGTATATTAACAAAAAATGAAGAAAATTTAGGACAAAAAACTTTAATTATAATTGAAAGATTATTAAAATATAATAAATCACAAAATAATTCATTAATATTTGAAAATTTTTCACATATTATAAGACCATTAATTATAATTATTAATAATTCAATAGATTTTATAAAATTAGAATTAAGTGATTTTTTAAAGAAAATAGAGATTGTAATAATATTTGTAAATGAATTTATTAAAAATTATAATAGAATTAAACGTTCTAAAATAATAGATTTAATTTTAAATGTTATTGTTATATTTCTTCAAAATATTAAAAAAAAATTAAATAAAGACAAAAAAGTCATAAATAATAATATTGAAAAAGTATTTAAAGATGAAGAAGATGAAGAAGAGGAAGAAGAAGAAGAAGAAGAAAATAAAAAAAAAGAAGAAAATACTTTATCAGAAAAAGAAATGGATGATTTAGAAAAATCAAAAATTAATTATGAAAATTATATATTTAAAGAAAAAGATTTAATCATTTTTGAATCAATTTTTTCTATAATTATAAAAAGTAAATTAACTATATTTGAACTAGGAAATTTACCAGTTATATTAACATATATGGATCCTTATCATAATAAAAAAAAGTCAATTGAATTATTAAATAAAATTGTAAATGAAGAAAATAAAATTGATACAGAAAAAAAAACATATTTCATTAAAATGATAATAAAAAATATTTTAACATCTTATATAATTCATTCTAAAAAAATTTTTATTCCTAATTCAGTAAAAGATAATATTAAAAAAGTAATTAATTTAATTAATAATCCAAATCCTGAAATTTATTTTCAATTACTTTTAGTGTTTAGTGATATTTATATTGGAACTTTAAAAGAAAATACAGAAGGAACAGTTAGTATATTTTGTGAATCTATTCTATATTTATCATATAAAATTTTTTTAAATTGTAAAAATGAAGATAATAATAATAATATAAGTGCAAATGAAGAGAAAAATTTAGATTTTTTTTTTCAAAGAGATTCAATAAAAAAAAATGAAGAAAGTATAATTTCTTCAAATTTTGATGATTCATTATTTAATGACTCAGAAATTACAGAACAAACAAATGAAAATGATGAAATTGAAATTCAAAAAATTTCTAAAGAAAAAGGATTAGAAATGATAAATTATATATTATTATTTTTAAAAGAAAGAATAAAGCAACAATTTCGTTTTTTTCCAAATGAAATTTTACCAGTTTTAAATAAATCGATAATATTATTTGAACAAATGAAAATATACAAAGATATTTTTTATAATGAATGTATAGAATATATTCAACTATATTTAAAAATTTTATGGAAAGAAGTTCAAGATAGTAATAATAAAATAGAAGGATTATCAAATATAATTAATACACTTACTCAAACAACAATATTAACAAAAGAACATTTTTTAGAAATTGCAGAATCAATAATAACTATAAGTCAATCACTCCCAAAAAGAGCAGATTTAATTAAAATAAAATTATCAATTGTTGATTTATATTGTAATAATTGTGTAAATGATAAAAATAAAGTTAAAGAAATAATTAAGGAAGCACAAAAACAAGCAGAATTTACTATTATAAGAACTGAACACATTTATTTAGCTGATATTATTTTGGTTAAAATGATTGAATTATGCAAAAAGAGTAAAGATTATATTGATATTGAAGAATCCAATAGATTTATTGATTCTATTGAAGATTTATTAATGAAAATATCTTGTGAATGTAAAGAAACTAATAATATTAAAGATTATGAAAAATTTGAAAAAATATCTTTCACATTAAAAAAAAATGAAAAAGAATTATTCAAACTTATGAAAGATTAAGATTAGTTATAAATAAAATATAAATAATTTAATTTATTTTAATTATAGAAAATAATCAATTAAATATTATTTAAAATATATTAAATTATTATAATAGTAATAAATTAAATAATAAATGAATTATTCAAATTTGATAAATGAAATATTTACTGACTCATTAAATTCAAAAAATTTTAGATTAATAAAAGATACAACACAAATAGGAAAATTAATTGATACTTTTGAATTTGAAATGAATCATGAAGATAAATCTACAATAATTCAATTTTTAATTGATAATTTTAATAGTAATAATATACATTTAAATGCTTGCATTTTTTCAAAATATAATAAAAACCTTCAGTTAAGTAGTAATAATCTAATTGATGCAATTGATTTAAATAAAAATTTAAAATCTTTTAAAAATTTAATTCAAGATTTTAAAGATTGGGTTATTAAACAATACTTAATTTACTTTGAAAATAATATTGAATTAAGTGAAAAATTACTGAATTTATTAAATGCTTTAATAAGTGTTATTGGAGTTGAAAAAAATAATTTTGAAAATATATATCAATTACTTTCAAAAATATATTTCTATAATGATAAAAAAGAAAAAATATTTAACAAAAAGATTTTAAATGGATATTTAAAATTATTAGAAAGTTTATATTGTTCTTGTCAACATCATTTAAAACCATATAATTTTTTTTATTTTACAAATAGTGGAAATATATTTGTAGATAGTAAATCAAAAGAAAATAATTTCAAAATAAAAGATGGATTTACTATATTTCAAAATTTCAATATTTTATTAAATAATGAAATGTTATATAAATTATATCCTAGACAATTTGAAATAATATTAATGACAATTCAATTTAATGATGAGAAAATAAATATAATTTCAGATATAAATTTAACTTTATGGATTCAAACAGTTGAGCAAAAAAAAGAGATTTGTAAAATAAAAGGAAATTCTTGGACTAATTTTTGTGTTATTGGAAACACAAAAAAAAATAAAAAAATTAACTTCACTATTTTTATTAATTGTGAAAAATATGAAGTAGGTGAAATTTCAACAATCACTTCTATCAATAGTTTTAGTAATATTGTTTTATATAAAAATTTTATTGGCTATAGTACATCTTTTTTATTTATTAATAAACAAATGACAAGTGAATATATAATTAATTTTCAAAAAAAATATATTTTTGGAATTTATAAAATAAAACAAGTAAAAAATTATTTAAATGAAAATAAAAATATATTAAATCAAATACTTATTTTTTTCACTCCTGAACAATATTATAGAGATGTAATAGATAATTTAACTTATTTTGATTATCTTAAAATTAGTTTTATTACATCAATATCATCACAAGAAAAAATTCCTACTTCAGGAGTAAATATAAATAAATTATATTATAAATCTATATTTTTAATTGGAGGTTTTCAAAGTTTATTACCAATATGTGAATGTTTAATTGAAAATAATTCAAAGGAAAATTTTATTTTATTTAATAAAATAATTGTAAATTTACTTAATAATAAAAGATTAAGTAATATGAAAAGTTGTTTAAATTCACATTTTTTTGATATATATAGATTATTTTTAGAAAAATATAATGATATATTATTTACTAATGAAATATATGAAAATTTAAAATCTTTAACAGTATCATTTTTTAATCAAAGAGAAAATGTGAATTTAATAGAAAAATTCTTTTATAATATAATTTTTAATTCAAATATTTTATCAAAAAATCCAATAAATATTCAATTAAATATTTGGGATTTTGTTTTAAATTGTTTTTTATGTGAAGGGACTACAAAATATCTTCCTTTATCAAAAGTATTAATTATATTAAAAGAATATGATAAAAATCATTTAAATGAATATTGTTGTCAATATCATGCTTCTTTTTTTAATGAAATACAAGGAAATGTTTTTAAAATTTCAAGTCCAGAATTAAAAATAAAAATACAAAAATTAATTAAAATAATTGAAATTTTTATAATTAAAAATGAAAATGATAAAGACTTCGTTAATTTATTAAATTTTATAACTACTAGTATGTCGCCTTGTTTACTAATTTCATGTTTAGAAATTTTTTCTAATTTTTTTAAAAAACAAAAAATAAATAATGATATAAAAATTAAAATTTTAAATTCATTAATTAGAAATAAAATAATGACAATATTATGTTACATTTTGAGTGTCATTCCTTATCCAGATGTAATAATTATTGTAATAAAAATATTTAGTCTAATTAGTATTTACAGAGATGAAATAAATGAAATACAAAAATTTTTTAATTCAAAACATAGTCATATTTCATTTATAAAATCAATAATTGATCTTCAATTTATAAAATTAGATTTAAATGTTGATAATTTAGAAGATGAAAATAAAATTAAAGAAGAAGAATCATCATCAGAAAAATTTAATATAAATCAATCAGATGAAAATTTTAGATTTCAAACTGAATATTCAAGAAATAAATTAACTCAATCTAAAATTGAAGAAAATCCATTTAAAATTGTAAATACTATAGAAAAAAATTCTTCTTTAATAAGAAATAAATACAGAAAATTAACTTATGAAAAAACAAAAGGTAAATTTGAAATATCACCAAAAAATAATAAAAGAGGAAGTATAAATAATTCAATTCATGATCCATCAGAATCATTTCAAAAATTGAGACATTCTCTATTAATAAGTAAACCAAAATTTTTAAGATATTCTTCTATGAAAGATGAGAATAAAGATTCAATTAATCAATTAAATTTATCACCTTTAGAAAAAGAATTTATGAGGGAAAAATTAAAATATGAAAAAATGATTCCAATATTAAATTATTTATCCGAAAAAAATATTCATTTGTATAATGAGTTAATAATAAATGCTCTAATTGATTGGTTAATTTTACCAAAAAATGAAAATTCAAATGCTATTTATAATACTTTTATAATTGAAATAATAGTTCATTTTTTAACCTCTAAAAATAATGATATTGGTTTAACTGAAAAATTTATGAAATCTATTAAAAATATTATTATTAAAGATAATATTCCAAATGAAGAAAATTGTACTAAAATTATTAATCAAATACCATTTTATCAATGGTTTATTGAAACTATTTTTCAATGTTATTTAATTATATATGAAAATGATTATAATGATTTTATAATTTATTTAAAATGTAAAAATGAACAGAAATTAAAAGATATTGGTTATTCTATTTTTAATTTAGGAAGATTATTACATTCTACTATTGTATTTAATTCTAAATTTAATAATGATTCATTAAGCATTTTAGATGAATTATTTTTAATTTGTTCATCTCTTAAAATTAGATATAAAAATAATAAAAAATATTCAAATATAATAAATGATTTTTTAAGAGAATTGTTAAAAGATTTATTAATTTATTATTTCCAAAATTATAGTACAAAGGAGAAAAAATATGAAAATCCAACATTAAATTATATAATATTAGCTTGCTTCGAATTTATAATTTTTTTTAATTTAGAACATAAAGATAATTTAATAAATGAAATAATGCTAAATGGAAAAGTTTTTCCTGATATTTTGATAACAGGAATTAACATTAATTTAACAAATTCCACTAAAATAAAAGATTTATGGTTGGATTATGATATATTTAATGAAATAATAGAAGTATATAGTTCTTTATGGGATTATAGTACATTTCAAAATATGAAAGAAGATAAAATTTTAAGTGAATATATATTAAATAAAAAAAAAGCAAATATGTACCTTGATCAAATCTTAATATTAAATAAAAAAAATGAAAAAAATCAAATGTCACAAATGACATTAATTTCAATTTTATTTGTAATTTCAATAGTAATTACAAAAAATGAAAATGATTTATTACACCTTTTAAAAAATTATGAAGATTTTATTACTTTTTTAATATTATCATCATCAAATTTATCATATGGAACTGACTCATATAATGAAATTCAAGAAAATATTTATTATATTATTTTATATGCTTTATTATTTATTTTTGATGAAGGAATTGAAAAATCAAATGAAAAGTCAAAAAATGTATTTTTTACAACTTTAAGAAATTGGTTTATTTTAATGTTAAAAATAACAAATTCTGCTTATATTCAAATTGATAAAAAGAAAAAAAAAGGTGTATTTAATAAAATAATATCAATAGGTCAAAAGACAAAAAAAAAAATAAATTTATCAAAATGTGCTGTATTTAAAATATTTTTTAATGAATCATTTATGAAAATATTTAGTCAAGATTTCATAAATCAATTATCAAAAAAAAATTTTTCAACTTTAAAAGATTCAATTAAATTTGAACAATTAATATCAAGATCATTATCAAATTCAAATTTAAAAGATGAAGTAAAAGACATATTTAAAATTCAATATTTTGTAAAAATAGGAAAAATTAGAATGGAACATGCAAATAAATTAACTAATTTATATGAACAAAATGAACAATCAAATGTTTTTTTTATTAATTATTTAAAAAATAAAAATGAAATAAGTATGGTAATTGAAAGTTCATTAATGTTAGTAGATGAAGAAATTAAAAGATTTTGGGAAAGAAATGAAATGGATTTAAATAAATCAAAATTAAGATATAAAAAATTAAAAAAGTCATTATTTAGTTTTAATGGTATGTGGAGTAATAAAGAAATTTTTAATTTTAAAAATCCTAGACTTTTATATAAAATGATTAATCATTATGGGAATTCTCCTTTTAGGCCTTGTTTACTTCCTATTTATGATATTAATTTATATCTTCCTAATTTTACTTCTTTTGATAAAACAAATTTATTTTTAACTAATAATTCAACTAAGAGTATTATTAATTTAAATATTAATGAAATTTTTCCTAAAAATAGAATTAATTTGGAAATTAATGTTAATAATGATAAAATAATACTGGATTTATTATATTATTCTATTTATCCTGGATTATATAAACAATTTGAAGAAATTAATAATAATATTAAATATAATTATTATAGAGTACCACAATTATCATTAATTGTAAATGGATATTATTGTTGTTATGTTAAACAATCACATCATATAAAAGGTTATTTAAATTTAGAAAAAAATTATTTTATTTTTTATATGGATATATATAATAAAGGGAATAATAAATTATCAAATAAATCTTATAAAATAGATGAATTAGATTTAGAATATGATTCAGAAAGAAATACTTGTTTTGGTTCTTATTTTCCAGAAAGTGCTTGTCCAAAAAATATTCCAATATCAAAAAAAATTCATTATTCAAATATTAATTATATATATTTAAGAAAATATTATTATAGAAACACAGGAATAGAAATATTTACTTCGAAAAACAAATCATATTTATTTAATTTCCAAAATCAAACCATAAGGAATAATATTATAAAAGAAATATTATCAAATTACAATAATGAATACACCGAAATAAAAATTCTAAATAAAATAACAGGATATGACTTAATAAAAAAGAATAATTCAAATTCAAAAAATGAAGATTTTTTCTCATCAAAAATAGAAGATTGGTATAATTGGAAAATATCAAATTTTGATATTTTACTTTGGTTAAATCTCTTATCAAATAGAACATTTAATGACTTATCTCAATATCCAATATTCCCATGGATAATAACACAATATTCAAAATATACTTTCCCATTAGAAATAAATAGCAGTTCAATAGAACAATCAATTCAAATAACAAATAATTTAAATATTCAAAGTCAAATCCAAAAAACAAATTTAAATAAAGATTTAAGAGATTTTTCAATTCCAATGGGAATGATTTCTTTAAATGAACAAGGAGAAAAGAGAAAAAATGTTTATATTGAACAATATATTTCAATGAAAGAAGAAAATAAATCAAAATCATATTTTTATGGTTCACTCTATTCAAATCCAATATACATTTCTCATTATTTAACAAGATTATTTCCCTTTAGTTGCATAGCAATTGAATTTCAAGGAAATAAATTTGATGATCAAAATAGAATGTTTCGTTCAATTTCAAAAAGTTTTGAATGTGCAACAACACAAGAAAGTGATTTAAGAGAATTAATACCAGAATTTTTTTATTTACCAGAAATGTTTTTAAATATTAATAATTTAAATTTTGGTTTTGATGATAAAATAAATGATGTAATATTACCACCTTGGTCTGATAATGATCCATATGAATTTGTTTTAAAATTAAAAGAATATTTAGAATGTAAAGATGTATCTTCAAATATTAATAAATGGATTGATTTAATTTTTGGTTATAAACAAAAGGGAAAAGAAGCAGAAAATGCAAAAAATTTATTTATTCCATCTTCTTATGATGATTTTAATATTGATGAAGTTAGTAATTTTGATGATAAACTTTATTATTTAAGAGTTGCTGAATTTGGTTTAATTCCTAATCAATTAATTAAAAATAAAGAATTTCCACAGAGAAAAAATAATGAAAGTAATAAACAAATAAAACAAATTTCTGAAAGTGCTTTATGTAAACAACTACAGTCATTTTCTTATAAAACTAAATCTGGTTTTGATGGAAATATGCTTAAATTAAAAGTTTTAGATAATGAACATATTTTAGGAATTTTTGATAATTTTCAATTTACAAAATATGAATTTTTTCAAAGTGTTATAGGATCTCGTTCACATGCTGATTCAAATACAAATTATTATATTCAAAAAGATAATATTGGATTATATTCAAGTTTAAAAATTAAAAATTTAAAAAATATAAATAAATTATATCCTATTATAATATATAATAAAGGGAAAAATATTGCTCAAGGTGGTTTTTATGATGGAAAAATATTAGTTTGTCAAGTTGGTTCTTTAACAAGTAAAAATTCGCAAAAGAAAAATAATGAATTAAACTCATTTGAAATTTATAATGAATATGATAAAAGTCCAATTATTTGTTTAATAATAGATAAAGATGAAAAATATATTTTTTGTGGTTCATATAATGGAAGTGTAATGGTATATAATACACAATGGGATAATTTATTTAATATAAATGAAAATTTAAATTATCCAATTACTTCAATTTATTATAATAATGAAGTAAATATTTATGGAAGTTCATGTATGGATGGTTCAATTAATATTTATACATTTCCAACAAATAAAAAATTAAATTCTATTAAAGTTGAAGGTTACAAATATGCAGATTTTTTTTTTATTTCATCTTCTCCTTTACCAAGTTTTATTTTTTATTGTAGTAAAAATTTAACTTTTTATTCTTATTCATTAACTGGGAATCAATTAGCAAAAGAATCACATGAATATGGTGATATTTTTTCACCTATTTTATTTAATGATAAATATAATTGTGATTATTTAATTTATGGTGATGAAGAAGGATTAATTCATTTTAGAAAAATGCCAAAATTAGAATTAATTTATACTATTGAAGTCTCTGATAATCAAATTAAATGCTTAGATATAAGTGAAGATAAAGGTTATTGTTATGTTTGGACTGATGAAGGACAAGAAATTATTTTAATTAAAGATAGAAGAGTAATGACTGAAACTGATCAATTATTATTATGGCATATGACAAATGATTTTTCATAAATTTTACAATATTTTTTTTATTTTTCATTTTTTGAAATTTTTTTATAATATTAAATAAAAGTATATTAAATTAAATAAATTAAATGGAGAAGAATTTAAATAATCATAAAGAAAAAGAAAAATCAAATTCATATAAATTTACATCTTCATTATTAACACGTCCTTTTTCTTCTTCTGATCAAAGACCAAATGTGAATAATAATGAAATAATAGAAGAAATTCCAGATCCAGATTTAATAGAAAAAAATAATGTGACATATTATAATAATAATAATAATAATCCCGATTTTAATTATTCGGTTTCAAATATTCAAAAAAATGAAGAATCAATATTAAGTAATGCATCAATTAATTTTACAAAAAAAGATTTAATGAATCAATTTAATTCTCAAAATAATAATTTAAATATATCATCTTCTACAATTACTTCTAGAAAAAGAAAACCATTTGAAAAATTAAGTTTTCATTCAGATTCTCAAACTAATATTTCTGATAAATTATTAAATAATAATTTACAAAATGACCAAACTGAAGATACAAAATCATTAACAAATATGAATAATATTATTGATGATAAACCAATTAGTATAAGTGAAAATAATCCAAATGATTTATCAAATATTACTCAAAGTAATATGAGTAGAACTCAATTATCTTTTGATGAAAAAAGTATGATTTTATCATGTTATAAATTATTATCAAAAGAAACTTTAGAAAAAGCAAAAAAATTTAATTCAAATTATAAAAATTCAACACCATTTTGGATTAAATTTTTTGAAGATATTGAAAATGATACATTAAGTGCAAATAGTTCTTATTTTAAATATGATAATAAAAATGAATATATTAAAAGTTTAATTGAAATGGTTCAAAGAGATGCAGATATATACGATGAAATAAATAAGAGTAAAAAGAAAAAAGAAGAAACTCAAAATTCAATTAAAAAATTATTGGAAGAAAGTAAAAAAGTTCAAGAAGATATTAAAAATAAAAGTACTACTTCAAATAAAAATAATAATAATAGCCAAACTCAAGAAGAAAAATCACAAATTGAATTAGATAATAAATTAAATCAAGTTTTGAATATTTATAATAAATTAGAAGAAAAAAATAAAAAATTATATAATAATGAAAAAGATTATGATACTTTTAAAAATTTATTAATTACAGGAGGGAAATTTACAAATGATGAACCAAGTAAAAAAAATATTCCAGAACAAATAAAAAAATTAGAAAATTTAGAAGAAATAGAAGAAGAAAATAAAAATGAAAAAGAAAAAGAAAAAAAAGAGAATAAAGAAAATAATGAAATAACAAATGAGAAAACAAAAACAACTGAATATAAAACAATTGATGCATTATATTTTGGTGAGAATTATACATTTGAAGATTTAAATTATGATAAAATAGATTTTTTTGTTTATGAAAAAGATTCTATTAAAAGACTTTTAGAATTAGATAGACAATTAAATAAAATTGATCCTGTAAGATATAATACTTCAATTAATACTGAATTAAAAAAAATACAAGATGATTTTAATAAAGGAAAAAAAGAACGTTATGAAAAAACTACTAAAGCATTTAAAGAAGATTTTTATAAATTTTTAAAAGAAAGTAAAGATAAAAAAAAAAGTATTTTTGATATTCCAGTAAAAGATGAAAGTAAAATAAAATATAAAGATTACTTAAAAGAATTTCAAGATCAAAAAAAATATAAAAAGGATTTAGAAAATAGATTAAATCAATTAGATTATAAAATAAGAGACATATATAAAAAAGATATAACAGATTCACAAATGAAAGAATTACAAAAACAAATTGAAAATTATAGAAAAACAGATGAATATAAAAAGAAATTTGAAGAAACAAAAGTCCCTGGTTTAGCAGAATTAAAATCATTAACAAATGATATAAAAGAATTTGATAAAAAAAATCAAGAAATTTCAGAATCATTAAAAGAATTAAGAAAACAATTAGAAATTGAAAAACAAAATCAAATAAATAAAGAAGATGAAGAAAAATTCAAAAAAGAAATTATTGAACCTTTTATAGAACATAAAAAAGAAATAGAAAATATAGATAAAGATAATAAAATAATGAATGAAAAAATAAATAAATTAGAAGAGGCAAATAAAAAAGAAGAAAATATGTTAATTGAAATTCAAAAACAATTAGATGAAATAAATAATAATAAAGATAAATATGAAAAAATGTTTGAAGAAGCAGATAAAATTATGGAAATGAGAGAAGAAGAAAATAAAAAAAATAATAATGAAGAAAATAAAAATGATATTTTTGAAGATGCTGATGAAATAATTAAAAAATATGGTATTAATAATTTAATTGAAGAACAAAAAAAAAATGAAGAAGTTATAAATTATTATGAAAATAATTTAAAAATTGCTGAAAATACTCTTAATAATTTAAAAAAAATTAATGAAGAAAATGATGAACTTCTTAATAAAGAATTTATGTCTCCTGAAGAATTTTGTAAAATTCCAGATGAAGTTAAAGCTTATTTTGAAGAAAAAAAAAGAGAAGAAGAAGAAAAGAAAAAAAAATTAGAAGAGAAAAAAAATGAAAATAATGAAAAAAATGCTACTGAAAATAATTTAAATAATCAGGAAAATAAAATTGAAGATTTAAAAGTTAATGATAATGATATTAATATTAAAGATAATGAAGATAATAAAAATGAAAATAATAAAATTAAAAATGAAAAAAATAATGAAAATGATAATAAAGAAAATAATGAAGAAAATAAAATTGAAGATAATAAAACCGAAGATGAAAAATTTCAAGAAAATATAAATAATATTTCTAAAGACAGTTTAGAAGGAAATTAAATTTATTATTATTATGAAATAAAAAAAATTTTAATGCTAAATTATACAATTTTTTTAATATTACATATAATTCTTTATCTAATGTGTTAAAATAAATAAACATAAATAGAAATAATAATTAAAAAACTTTCTAACAATAACATTATAAATTAAAAATTAAGTAAAATCTTTTAATAAATTATCATTTAAATTTTGTAAAGATAATTTTTGTTGTTTTTTCTTTATTAAATCCATAGATTTCATCATATTAAATTCCATTTTTTTATTTTTATCATTTAAATTATAATTTAAATTATTATTTCTTCTATCTTTTTTTTCTAAAGTTAAAACACTAACAATATTATTTTCAGTTTGTTCATTAGGAAAACCATTTCTAAAACTTTGCATTTTATTAACTTTTTTTTTAGAAATACCATAATTTTCTAATAAAATATTAGGAATTATATTCTTATTATTAATATAATCAATATTATTTTTTTTACTTTTAGAAGACAAAATTTTATAAGAACCTTGAAAATAAGTCCAATGCATTTTAAAGAAAATATCTTCAGTTTGAGTTCCTGTATCTACTCTATTACCATTTGCATTTATTATGTTTATTGAATTTGAATTTATATTTATTATTAAATTATTATTATTTGAAGATAAATTTTTCACATTTATTATATCTTTATTATTAATATTATTTTGAAATTTATTAGTGATTGTTAAAATATTATTTTCTTTTATTGGTGTTTTTATTTTTAATGTTCTTTGATTATTTATTATATTATTTGTTAATTTTGGTAAAGTTAAAGGTTGATTAGTATTTAAATTTGAATTATTTTTTTCAATATTCTCAATAGAATTATCTTTATTATTATTTAAATTTTTTTTTTCTATATTTAAAGAAGTAATATGTAATAAATGATTTTTTTTAAAATTATTCATTTTTTTTTTTTTTTAAATTT
>Ga0256407_10007722_pt1 | contig 16036 bp, 13 predicted proteins | sample RumenRJG_04DNA_FD_193489 | JGI IMG/M metagenome (GOLD analysis project Ga0256407, IMG submission 193489) | Bovine rumen microbial communities from Lethbridge, Alberta, Canada - RJG_04 | ecosystem: Host-associated > Mammals > Digestive system > Stomach > Rumen | place: Canada: Alberta...
TGCTTTACATAAAAGAACAGTTCTATCTGCCATCTGTTCTTGTATAGGTCAGCAATCTGCTGGGCTGTCAAGTCCATCGCATTGGTCAGAAACAAGAACTCACGGTTTTGCTCTTCGTCATAATATCTGACGAGACGTAAGTCCTCAGGATAGTCCTTTCGACTCTTATAGACCTTCAACTCAATCTCTGCATCAGTCAGTATGTTCTTGGGCATCCGCCGCTTCCACTTGACGCACTTGTACTGCAAGTTGGTCTTGGCTCTGACAACGAAGAAGGACTCCATTCGATGTATGCGGTAAAGCTCCCCAAAGTTATTATAGCCTCGGTCAAAGACATAGTAAGCGCCTGTCTCATAAGGGATTTCCGGCATTGCCTTGGAATCGTAGACTGAAGCTGTGGTGATATGATAGAAGGCCGGCACTTGAGCCTCCAGGTCATAGAGGACATGAGCCTTGACACCACCTTTTTTCTTGCGGAACTTCGCCCACCAGAACACTGACAGACAGAGCGGTATCGTCGTGGAGTCAAATGCATAGACCTTGCCTCCGAGCTTGAATATGTCCGCCGCCCGTTTCTCCCTGGCCTGCTCCATCATGTAGAAAGCAAACTCCTCAAAGATGCGGTAGTCGCGGTTCTGGTTGGCTGTGGCCAGTGTCGTCTTGGCGATGGGCTTTCGTCCTAAGCCGAGATGGTAGCACTTGGACTGATGGGCTTCAAGAGCCACTATCAGGTCTCGCAGGCTCTCACGGTTACTGAGTTGTCCGAACATCAAAGCAAGGAGTTGATTCCAGCAGGTGAGATGCTTGACATAATGGTTTCCATCGTACTTATCAACAAGACGGCGGAACTTGTCATTGTTCAGAAACTCTATCAATTGGGCGAATACATATTTGTCTTTGTTCATCTTGCAGTCAATCTGTCTGGCTACAAAATTACAAATTCAAATCGTCGCGCTCTACAAACTGGTCGTAAATGACTTTATTTCAGCGATTTCAAAGAACGATTAGTCCACTTTAACGGGACAGTAGTGTCGAAAGATGATAAATCAATTCGTTAGATAATCTTAGAATTGTTTATTCTTTTTATAATGCTTTTTTTCATGATTCAAATACAATGCAATACAAAAAAATAATTAAAAAGAGAAGTACACGATATAAGATATTATCAAAACTAACATGGGTTCCCGATAATATCATGATTAGAATCCAATATAGGCTGAAAATGGGTTTTTGGCCTGATTTCAATCATCCACAGCGTTTTACAGAGAAGCTCCAACTATATAAAATTTCTTATCATAATCCATATATGCCTTTGTGTGTTGATAAATATGATGTGAGGGATTATGTAAAGAAAAAGGGGCTTGACAGTATACTCAATGAGTGTTATGGCGTTTATGAGAATCTTGAAGATATTGATTGGGACAAACTCCCAAATCAGTTTGTGATGAAGAAAACCACAGGTGGTGGGGGGTTGAATGTGGTGATAGTTGTTGACAAAAAATCTCATGATTTGAATAAACTTAAACAACGTGTTCACAATTGGACAGTACCGAGGAAAAAAGTATCTGGTGGGAGAGAGTGGGCCTATGATGGAATTCAAAAAAACAGGGTAATATTTGAGAAACTGATTGTAGATGATATAAATAAAGAACGAGGTCTTGATGATTACAAAATTTTTTGTTTTAAAGGAATACCATTTTGCGTACAAGTCGACTCCAATCGCCAGAGAGAACACCATCAGAATTACTATGATACCAATTGGAACTCCTTAGGTGTCCACTGCTCTTATTCGGAAGGTGAACTACAAGAAAAACCTCAGAATTTTGAAGCAATGCTAAAAATAGCCGGCAAATTATCGGAAGATTTTCCTTTTGTTCGTGTAGATCTTTATAATGTGAAAGGAAATGTCATATTCGGGGAATTGACATTCTATCCAACGAGTGGATACGGTAAATTCCATCCTGATTCTTTTGATTTTGAATTAGGAGAGCAGCTTGATATCAGTGCTTTTCGAAAGAATTAGTCTGTCTTTTGGGTGACTAGTCAAAAATACCGATGACTAGACCTCTTCGATACATCATAGGAGGGGTTACTTTTTAAAAAAACAGAACTATTGTTGACTGTTCAAAGATTTTCCAAAACGAATAATAATCAATTCCGGACAGCAATAGATTAATATGGGAATATAATAAATCAATCAGACAAATATGAGGAACTTTGACCTACATTACAAAGATGAGTATATTGCATATATATTTGTATTAATATCAGGATTATTCTATTGCTACTTTTCTCTTCCTGAAGAGAAACAGCCTACATTTCTCTTTTATGCAGGATCTTTGCTCTTATCTATGTTGTTTATTTATTTAAGTGAGATGACAGAGAAAAGAGGATACAGCATTATGCTATTTTTAGCAGGAATGACCATTTTAGGTTGCGCTATGGCTTTCAAACTGCCTGATGCCTTTGATGATGATGCTTATATGAAAATTTTTAGCAGAGCTAAGAATCCAAACATGTTTGCTTATTTGATGGCGACAAGTCATGAAAAAGGATATTTGCTTTTTAATTGGCTGATATATAGGATAACGGCAGGTAATTACAACTATTTTAAAGCCATAATTACCTTTATATCTTTCTTCATATGGGGATGGGCTTTTAGAAAGGTCGGTTATATGAAAGGAAGTCAGATGTTTATGGCATTGTTTTTATGGAGCCATTTCTATTTTTTTGTAATGAACGCAGGCCTGATAAGGATTTTCATGGCAATACCCATTGTCTTTATTGCCATCACTTATATATGGAAAAACCAATGGAAGAAGTATTTCTTATGGATTATTATGGCATCATTGTTTCATTTGTCCTCTTTAGTTATGCTACTATTATTGCTGTTCAAATTGAATCAAAAATTCTATTATGACCATTGGATCTTTTTTACATTTTTGTCTTTTATTGTGGTTGTCATAGGACTTGTGACAATGGCAAATTTTTTAGTTCCATTATTGGGTGAAAGGTATGAGGGGTACCAAAATGTGAGCGATATTAGTTTTAATTTGGGGTCTTTCACCACGTTTCCAATATGGATAGCATGTTACTATTATTACAAAAATTTGCCTAAAGTCAGTTTAGAATATAGAAGGAAATACATTATTGGTATGCTCCTTCTTTCTCTGTCAATAGTTTTTTCTGTCGCAGTTACAATTGTTCATGTGGGTCGTATCATTTATTATTCTTATCTAGGGCTACTGATTGTCATTTCAGCTATATTCCAAATAAGGACAAGAGACTTCACTGACTTCATATTGAAATGTTTGCTAATTGTATATTCATTGGTTTATGTAATGTCAACAACTTTAACCAATGATTATTGTTCAAAACTATTTCCTTACGAATCCTTCCTTAATAGTGAACAAGATATAAATTCTAATGAATAATTTCAATAAAAAAGTAGCCAAGGCAACGAAATGGTCGGGTATAACAACGATATTATCTCGCTTAATATCGCCCATTTCAAGTATGGTCCTAGCACGTCTGTTGACTCCGGAAGCTTTTGGAGTGGTGACTACAATGGCCATGATTATTTCTTTTGCAGACTTGTTAACTGATGCAGGTTTTCAAAAATATCTCATTCAACATGAATTTAAAGATGATGTAGATAGAAATGAAAGTACAAATGTGGCTTTTTGGAGTAACTTTATAATGTCATTAGTATTATGGGGCGTAATTATTGTTTTCGCTGATCCATTAGCCACTCTTGTTGGTAATCCTGGGTTAGGTCATGTTTTGATTATTGCTTGTGTCGCTATTCCTATAGCTGCTTTTTCAAGTATTCAAATGGCATTGTACAGAAGGGATTTAAATTTCAAAACTTTATTCAAAATAAGATTAGTGTCATTATTTATTCCACTGGTAGTTACTGTACCACTTGCTTTTTTGCTTCGTAGTTATTGGGCATTGGTTTTGGGAAATATTTTTAGACATACAATCAATGCTATTTTGTTAACTTATTTCTCTCCATGGAAACCACGCTTTTTCTATTCTTTTGCCAAACTAAAAGAAATGCTTTCTTTTTCATTGTGGTCATTGGCTGAAGCCATTTCAATATGGATGACTATGAATTTTGATATATTTGTTGTAGGAACAATGCTAAATCAACATTACTTAGGTTTATATAAAACATCAACAGCTACTGTCGCTCAAATTGTAACCATTATAACAGCATCAACAACTCCAGTTTTATTTTCATCGCTATCTCGTTTACAAAATGACGATAATAGTTTCCAAAAGATGTTTTTCAAATTTCAAAAACTGGTCGGAATGTTGGTTATCCCCATCGGATTTGGTATTTTTTGTTTTAGCGATTTTATTACTGACATTTATTTGGGAAGTCAGTGGACAGAGGCAGCCGGATTTATTGGAATATGGGGGTTGATGAGTTCATTAACCATTGTGCTGGATCATTATTGCAGTGAAGTATTTCGTGCAAAAGGACGTCCTAAGTTATCAGTATTAAGCCAGTGGCTACATATATTATTTTTATGGCCTGTTGTTCTCATTTTTGTGAGATATGGTTTTCAATCTCTTTATATGGCTCGTTCTCTTGTGCGCATCCAGGGAATTATTGTCGGTCTATCAATAATGCATTTTCAGATACATTTTCCTATAAAAAAAATGATTACAAACGTTATACCTTCAATATTGGCTTCAATTCTAATGATGATAGCAGCATTCATACTTAAGTCGTTTAACAATAGTACTGCATTCAATATCCTATATATACTTTTATGTACATTAATATATCTAATTTCCATCCAATTATTTCCAACAGAAAGAAAGATGTTCAATAAGTATATAGTTGGAAAAATTAAGACAGCTTTTGTCAAAATAGCATAATCCACAAGAGTCTTTGCCATAGAAATAAACGTCAAAAAAATTATTTTATATGAAAAAATTTAATAAACATTCTTTTTGGGTAAGAGCACAAAGATTTTTCATTTTCAAATTCATTAGATTTTATTCAGATAAACGGTATCTAGAAAAAATTTTTCCATTACTTATTGGTTATCCTTTAAATTTGGATAATCCACAAACATTCAATGAAAAATTGCAATGGCTTAAACTTTATGATCGTAACCCGTACTATACAAAGTTAGTAGATAAAGTTGAAGCAAAAAAAATTGTTTCATCTATGATTGGAGATCAATATGTTATTCCAACATTAGGTGTATGGAATAATGTTGATGAAATCGATTGGGATAAACTTCCGCATCAATTCGTTGTCAAATCTACAAGTGATTCAGGAGGTGTTGTTGTATGTAAAGATAAAACTCTTTTTAATGTGGAAAAAGCGAAGGAAAAACTTAGAAGATTAGGTAGTAGGAATTATGTAAAATATACAAAAGAATATCCTTATGCGAACGTCCCTCATAGATACTTAGCTGAACAATATATGGAAGACGAAGATAAAGAATTAAAAGATTATAAAATATATTGCTTTAACGGGGCGCCGCGTTTTCTTTTTGTTGCAACAGGAAGACAAAAAGAAGATTTAAGACTTGATTTTTTTGATACAGATTTTAATTTTATTCCTGTGACAAATGGTCATCCTAACGCTGATAATACGCCGACAAAACCTAAGAATTTCGAAAAAATGCTTGAAATAGCTGCTATATTATCGAAAGGTATTCCTCACGTTAGGGTTGATTTGTATAATGTTAATGGAAATATTTTTTTTGGTGAATTAACATTTTATGATGGAAGTGGATTTGTTCCTTTTTCTCCAAGTGAATGGGATTTAAAATTCGGTTCCTATTTGATTTTACCAAATAAGACAAACAAAATTAGTTGAGATGAAAATAGCCATTTTTATGCCTAGAATTGTTGGTGGCGGATCTGAGCGTTTTACCACTGTGCTTGCGAATGGCTTATCTGCAAGAGGTCATGATGTTCGTTTGATTACAGGCCCCCCCAAAAAGGGTGAGTATTATTTGAGCAATGAAGTGAAGCGTTTTATTCTTTATAAAAAAATATCATTAATAAAAGATGCCAAAACTTTGCATGATTATTTGAAAACGAATCAAATAGATGTTTGCGTTGCTGTTGGTGTATATCCCAATATAGTTGCAGCATTGGCAAATATTCATTTGAAGACATTCATCATTTTGTCAGAACGTAATGCCCCAAAACAAGATCACCTTACTCTAAGAATTAGGATTCTTCGGAAATTCCTCTATTGGAGAGGAGATGCTTTTGTTTTTCAAACACCTGATGCAAAAGCATTTTATAGCAAAAGTATTCAAAAACGAGGTGTTGTTATTCCTAATCCATTGCCAGAGAACCTACCAATTCGCATTAAGAACACCCACCATGAAATTGTAGCAGTTGGAAGACTGATGCCACAGAAGAACTACCCATTGTTATTAGCAGCCTTTGCTATGGTAGAAAAAAAACATCCAGACTACATTCTAAGAATTTTTGGCCGGGGACCGCTCGAAGAAAAACTAAAATCATATGCTAAAAGCCTTGGTATTGCAGACAAAGTAATCTTTGAGGGGTTCTCATTGGATGTTCATGAAAAAATTAAGGAATCAGAGATATATGTGTTATCTTCTGACTTTGAAGGACTTCCCAATGCTCTGATGGAAGCCATGGCGATGGGTTTTCCTGTTGTAAGTACTGACTGCCCTTGCGGTGGCCCCAAAATGATTATAGAAAACGAAACCAATGGAGTATTGGTTCCAGTTGGTAACATAGAATTGATGGCAAGTTCGATATGCCGTTTCATAGAAGATTTTGATTTCCGTGAGAATTGTGCTAATGAAGCAATTAAAGTTAGAGAGCGATTCTGTGTAGAAAACATCCTTAACCGATGGGAAGATGTTTTTTCTAAGTATGTTAATTAAGTTTAGAATACCTTTTCGACATTAACTATTTTTGTTACATACAAGGTGTAGGCTTATGGTATTTAACTCGTTCAACTTTATTGTATTCTTTCCATTTATCTTCCTTTTATACTATGCTATACCTGCAAAGTATAATAAGGCACGGAATCTATATCTTCTTGTTGTTAGTTACTTACTCTATATTCAATGGAAGCCTATCTATGCTTTGATTTTACTTGGTGTGACGACAGTTACATATTTAACCGCACTAATGGTTGAGACTGCAAAACATCATAGGCGTGTACTAATAGCCGGAGTGCTGTTGGCTTTCCTTCCATTAGTATTTTTCAAATATTTCAATTTTATTAACGACAGCATTAGCAATACACTTGCATTGATTGGATTACATTTTCATCTGTCGGGGCTTAATTGGGCTATCCCAATTGGTATTTCTTTCTTCACATTTCAGGCTTTAGGATATCTATGGGATGTATATTACAAGCGACAGAAAGCAGAGCATGATTTCATCACATATGCCCTTTTTGTATCATTCTTTCCCTGTATCCTTTCTGGCCCTATTAATAAAGCATCACTTGTCATTCCACAATTAAAGAGGTTGCGTCCTTTTTTTGACTACACAAAGGCTGTCGAAGGATTGAGAATGTTATTATGGGGTATGTTTATTAAAGTGGTGGTAGCTGACAGGGCGGCTCTTTATGTAGATACCGTGTTGCCAAATTACGAAAACTATACTGGCTTAACATGCTTTGTGGCAAGTGTTTTTTACTCAATTCAGATATATGCAGATTTTGCAGGCTATTCACTGATGGCCATTGGTGTAGGCAAGGTGCTTGGCTTTGAGTTTACAGAAAACTTCCGCCGCCCGTATTTCGCTGTTAGCGTAACAGATTTTTGGCATCGATGGCATATTTCACTTTCGACATGGCTAAAAGATTACATTTATATTCCTATGGGTGGCAGTCGATGCTCGAAGCTGCGTAACTATAGGAATATCTTTATGACGTTTTTTGTAAGCGGCATCTGGCATGGTGCCAATTGGACATTTATTGTCTGGGGATGTATGCACGGCATTTGCCAAATATTTGAGAAGATGCTAGGTCAACAAAAATGCGATTATGGATGGCTCGGTAAGACAGTCAAGATAACAATAACTTTTCTAATCGTAAATTTCGCTTGGATTTTATTTCGAATGCCAACACTTTCGGATGCAATTTGTATTTATGAAAGAATTTTTAATTTTACATTGCCATGTAAATTGGAGATAGAATCACTCCGGCATTTTATATTCATCATGATAGGTATTTCTTTTTTATTGATTAAAGATTTTACGGATGAATTTTTTCCTTCAAAATTCAAGTTATTTTATAATAGTAATGTTTATATTAGATGGTGCGCATATTTATCCATAATTATTCTATTACTACTGATGGGAGTTTTTGATGCAAGTCAATTTATTTATGCTGTTTTTTAAAATATGAGAAAGTTTTTATTAAAAGTGTTCTTCTTTTTTCTCATTCTAACGTGTTTAGACTTCGTTTTAGGAAATACAATTGATTATCTATACAAAAATGCACACGGAGGAGTTGTAAAAAGAGACAACTTAATATCCGACAGTATCGTAACTGATGTACTTTTGTGTGGCTCATCACGCTGTTCCCATCACTATAACCCACAAATAATAGAAGACTCTTTGGGGGTGACATGTTATAACATAGGAGAGGATGGAAATGGCATAATTTTAGCATATGGTCGTTTATTAATGATTAAAGAACGCCAACTACCCAAAATAATCATATATGATTTTAGTCCAGGATTTGATCTTTTAGTAGGCAACAATAAAAAATATTTATCACTTTTAAATTGTCATTATCACAGAAGTGGCATTAAAGAAATTTTTCATTCTATAGACAAAACAGAAAGATATAAAATGATGAGCAAACTTTATCAATATAATTCACAATTTGTCGATATTGTAAAGGATTTTGTAAATCAAGAGAAACAGCCGAATTACAATGGATTTCGGCCTCTTATTGGCAAGATGAACCATATGAAAATAAAGTCTCAAATGGTAAATGATACAATTATGGTAGATAGTTTAAAACTTAAATATTTAAACCAATTTATTAAAATTGCTCGTAAAGAATGCAAGATACTATTCGTTATATCTCCAATTTGGTATGGAATGGATACCCAGACAAGACAACCAATTATAGATATTTGTAAAAACAATGGTATTGATCTTATAGATTATTCAAATAGTCATGACTATGTTCACAACGATGAATGGTTCATAGATGGCACACATCTTAATTCGAAAGGAGCTGATAAATTTACAAGAGAACTCATAGCTGATATTAAACGATATTTATGAACTCCATGGAGTCATTTTCAACAACCAATCGAATCTCTTTTCTTCTTCACTACTAATCGTGTGATAAATGAATGAATAAGGTTTGTCGGCTAATTGTTAAGTAAATGAATGTTAATACTATATACACACTATTACTTCTTTCGTTTCTTTAGTGTGACAAATAAATCATACCTTTGTGTTTTTAATTGTATGCTTTTATAAACATCTTCAGATTCTTTAAGTGTATTGTTAATTAACGCCCTATAATAAAAAAATGATGAAAATACTATTAGTAACATATCAATATATAGATATACGTGAGGACAAATGTTGGTGTAATTTCGCTCTTCATGGAACACTTGAGAATATTAGTGTATTAGGGGAATTATATGTAATTGGAGGGAAAGCTCCTAAAAACAGAAGAACGGCTCAGCCAATAACTGAACATATTGATTTTCTTAAGCCAGATCATGTTAGTTTCCTTTTTCCTACAAGTAGAAGTATTAGGCAATACATCAGAAATAAAAAAGTAAACGGGAATATTATAGAGCAAATGGTTAAAGGGAAAGATTTAGTAATAGGTTATGCTCCATCCCTTTCTGCAGAAGAAGCACAAAAGGCAGCACGAAAATATGGAATTCCATTTATGACCTTTCTTGTTGGTAGCTCTTGGGATATTCTTATTCATCATCGCCGTTTACTTGCAAAAATAATGGCTCCAGTAAGGTTCTTCTCAACAAGGAAATTGTTAAGTAATTCAGAATATGCACATTATGTTACGCGTCAATTTCTTCAAAAAAAATATCCTACAAAAGGTAAGGCTTTAGGATGCTCTGACATTAATTTGGGAGAGTTTGATTTAGATGCTCTGCAGCGACGTAAAAATAAAAGGAATAATATGGCTTCATCATCTGAAATCAAACTGATAACAGTAGGAAGTATAGATGCCGGCTACAAGGGACAAGAGTTTGTAATGGAAGCAATAGCTAAATTAAAAAAACGAGGCGACAGCCGTTATCACTATTATCTAATTGGAGGTCATAAAGGAGAAAGGCTTCGCCAAATTTCTCAAAAATTGAACATTGAAGATCGTGTGCATTTTTTAGGTGTGAAGAATATCGAAGAGGTCTTTTCGTGGTTAGATCAATGTGATATTTATCTTCAACCCAGTTTAACTGAGGGCCTTCCCCGATCTGTTATAGAAGCTATGAGTAAAGCTCTCCCTTGTATTGGTTTTCAAGCAGGAGGTATTCCTGAATTGTTGGAATCCCAATATGTTTTAAAACCAAAAGATATTGATGGTATTGTGAGTGCACTTTTAAAATTGGATAATGAAGACGAATATCAACGTGCTGCAAAGCGAAATTTTATAGAGGCGCAAAAATACGATCACAAGATATTGCAGAAACAAATTCAAGATTTTTATATCGAAATAAAAAAAGAATTAGAAAAGAAAAAGACGATGAAATGATCGCTTTTTGCTAATACGCATAATAGAATTATTTGTGGTTTAATTAACACAGAGATATTGTAGATATTCTGTATGACGAAATCGGATTTCATCTTTATGTTGGTTCGCTCGACTCTGTGGCAGGTGCCTACGGAACATTATGAAATGACACCATGGGAATACAAAGAGGTGATTACCTTTGCAGAGAAGCAGTGTGTTATAGGATTGGTCATAGACTCATTGCGGTCAAACAATATCGAACTGCAGAAAAAATGTGTGATACACATGCTCAAACTGCATAATTCGCTTCTGATAGAGAACAGGCATATCAATGAGAGCGTGGTTCAACTGGTGAGGTTGCTGGAACAGCACAATATCCAATACATGGTGGTGAAAGGGCAGACTTTGGGTGCCCATTATCCGAAACCACTGCTCAGGGTGCCAGGAGACATCGATTTCTATGTGATTCCACGAGACAGGGAGCGAACGATGGAATTGCTTACTTCAGAGTGGAAGATAGATGATTTTGATTTTAATTCGGATGGGAAGGAGATTGCTTTCAAGCATGAGGGGACAACCTTTGAACTGCATAATGCCTTGTTGATGTTTGAGAGCAAGAAAAACGCTTCGTACTTCAACGAATTGGTGGAAAAGTCGGAGAAGGTGACGGTGAAAGTGGGTGAGTGTGAGACGAAAACTTTGGAGCCCACCCTCAATGTGTTCTATACCTTCGGCCACCTCTTCCATCATTTCCGTTCAGAAGGAGTGGCAACACGACAATTGTGCGATTTGGCATTACTGCTTCACAAGCACCATGACGTTTTGGACAAAGTCAGACTTGCGAAGATGTTGGACAATTTGGGATACACGCGTGCTTTTGCCTCTTTTGGCAGCATTCTGATAGACAAACTGGGATTGCCCGAAGAGGAGTTTCCCATGAAAATAACTGAGAAAGACCGCCGAATGGCACAAAAAGTGCTCAAAGTGATTCTCGAAGGGGGAAACTGGGGGGAATACGGCAGAAAGGGATTTGAGAAAAAAGGACTGTCTCATGCTTTGGAAACGGGGTGGATACGAATATCGCACTACGTGTCTTTCTTTAGATTGTCGCCCAAGGAGAATTTCATGATGCTCACAAGAGAAGTGCCTAGAAGGGTGATGAAACTGGTGAAGAGACTATGATAACCGTATTCACTCCTACATACAACAGGGCCGCCTTGTTGGCTAAATGCCATGAGAGTCTGTGTGTTCAGGAGATGAAGGATTTTGAGTGGATTATCGTCGACGACGGTAGTACCGACAACACCGTGGAGAAGGTGAAAGAATGGATGACGATTGCCACATATGTGGACGGACAGGCTATATGTGGTGTTTCCGAAAAAGGAGGATTTGCTATCACCCTCGTCAGACAGAAACACGGAGGAAAACACCGTGCCTGGAATTTGGCTGCTCAATGTGCAAAAGGTGAACTGTTTTTTGTGCTTGACAGCGATGACCAACTACTACCTTTCTCACTGCAATATATCTCCGAATTGTATGATACGGTGAGAGACAACCCACAGTTCGGTGGGGTGGCCGCGCAGAAAGGTCATTTCGACGGCAGGGTCTTTGGGCCAAACAGCATCTCGGGAACAGAGGATATGTCGTTTCTGGAGAGAAAATACATCAAAGGGAAAAAAGGCGACAAGTGCGAGGTCTACAGGACAGACATCATAAAAGCCTTTCCACACCCTGAGATAGAGGATGAGGTGTTTTGTCCAGAGTCGCTAGTATGGAACCGTATCTCCACCCGTTATAGGTTGCGCTACTCAGAAAGAATCGTCTATCTTTGCGAATATCTGCCAGGCGGACTCACTTCGCAAGCCACTCGAAGGAGAATGACAAACCCGGTGGCCACACTCATGACATATAGCGAACTGGTGGGTTACGATATACCTTTTCTCTACAAATGCCGGGCTGCCATTAACTTCCACCGGTTTGGTGCATGCCTGAGGAATGATGAGTGCATCAATGGTACCGACAATGGTAAACCAGTGAGAAAGCCTCATGTGGGATGGATATGGTATTTACTGTGGCCCATAGGAAGGTGGATGAATTGGCGCGACAGGAGAATGGTAGCAAAAAAGTGATTCAGAAACCCTATAGCATTTGGTAAGATCTACGATGATAAGCCTAAGTTTCGATGACGGCAGAATAGATAATTTCACTTTGGTGTGGCCTATGCTGCGAAGATACCAGCTGTCCGCCACATTCAATATCTGCACAGGTTATGTGCTTGGATTGGGAAATTGTCCTAGGTTCTCCAACACTGATGCCATGACGCCTGATATGGTGAGGGAAATCTTCACCGATAAGAGCATGGAAATAGCCAGCCATGGCCACCTGCATCAGGCTGCCGCTTCCGACTTGTCGGTGGGAATAGACACCTTGCTTGAATTGCTGGGAGTGGAGAGCCTCTGCGATGGTTATAATGGCCTGGCCATTCCCCACAATAGGATTAGCGATGCGGAATGGAGGATGTTTCAGAAGGTCATGGCAGATAAAAAAGTAGGCTACGTGAGGAAATCCGTCAGATATCAGACGCATGGAAGATGGAAAAGATGGTGCCGAAAAGCGAGCCGTATTATCCCTTTCTCACCGCTATATCTTCTGGCCCACACCGATTCACTGTTGGACAATGATATTTATGGATTAGTCTATAGCGTGCCTGTCATGGCCTCGACAACACCGTCAAACATCATGGCGCTCGTCAATAAGGCCGTCGAAAAGAAAAAGCATTTGGTGTTGCAGTTTCATAGTGTGGCCGATAACAACCACATCGATTCTCTCTCTTATCATCCCATGTGGTTTGAGACCATTGTCGCGTTTCTGGCCAAAGCCCAGGACGAAGATATCTTGAAGGTCGTCACCACGATGGAACTGGCAAGAACGAGAACTGTGAAGACAGATGAATTCTAGTGAGTCTCCAATGGGTGCATCACCCGAGAAAGAATGGGAAGGGGAAATCGCCCGCCAGATGTTGATAGGGAAAAGATTCCGTACGGGATCATCCGAAGAGCAGTACTTCTTGCGCTAGTAGTTGTTGGTGAAATAGCTTGTACCTATCTGCTTCTGGTACGACTTCAGCGTCACCGCCCCCGTCCCCGTAGAGCCCTTGGCCAAGAGTGGGTTTACTGATGGCTTACATATGTATAATTGAATAAATCGGCCAGTTCCTAAATTGTCTTATGTAAAATGCCAACATATGCAAATGTTAAAAGCAAATGAAATTTTCAAATCTAACGCTTGAGCGGATGAACTTGTGTTTGCTTCCTCGTTATAGAGCGATTTCGCATACAATAATGATTACATAAATTCAATAGACCTATGATAGAACTAAAAAATGATCAGCTCACCATCAAGGTGGCAGAGATGGGAGCTGAGCTCCAGAGTATTGTCGACAGCGATGGGCGTGAGTATCTGTGGCAGGCCGACCCGAAGTATTGGCCGCGCCGTTCGCCCATTCTCTTCCCTATAGTGTGCAGCGTGGAAAACGATACCTACACCGTGGATGGACAGGTGTATCACCTGCCACGGCATGGATTCGCCCGCGATACGGAGTTTACCCTCGTGGCCGAGTCGGACAACAAGGTGGTGTTCGCACTGCACGAGAGCGAGGAGACGCTGAAGGTGTATCCTTTCCCATTCAACCTCGGCGTGAGTTACCGCCTGGACGGTAACAAGATTCATGTGATATGGCATGTGGAGAATACGGGTAAGCGCGAGATGCATTTCCAGATTGGAGGGCATCCGGCTTTCTATGCTCCCGGCTGTGAGGCGGGCCAGCCCCTGAAAGGTGTGCTCCGGGTGGACAACAACGACCAGTTGATGGCGCTGAAAAGCCATATCGATGGTTCGGTGGAGATGGAGGAGGTGACCATCGCTTCGCAAGACGGCCTCATCTGTTTCGACGACGAGTTCTTCGCCAACGACTCGGTGAAGTTGCACAATAGCCAGACCAGCAGCGTGGAACTGCTCAATCCTGATGGCAGCGTGGCGGTGCGACTCAGCTACAAATGTCCGATTATCGCTTTCTGGAGTCCGTATCAGAAAAACGCGCCTTTCGTCTGTCTCGAACCCTGGTATGGCGTGGGCGATCCTCGAGGCTTCAATGGTGAGTTCAAGGAGAAGCCTTTCATCAACCATCTGATGCCGGGTGCCTCGTTCATGAGCGAATACATCATCACCATCGGTGAATAATCCTTTTGCCTTTGGACATTCAGCATCATTACATAGAGAAAGGACAGGGAGAGCCGCTGATTCTGCTTCATGGAAATGGGGAGGACAGCGGTTATTTCGATGGGCAGATTGACGAGTTTGCCCGCTATTTCCATGTATATGCGTTGGATACCCGGGGGCATGGGAAAACGCTAAGGGGCAATGCGCCTTTCACCATCAGGCAATTTGCCGACGATCTGCATTCGTTCATGAGCGGGCACAAGATAGAGAAGGCCCATCTGCTTGGATTCTCCGATGGTGGGAATATCGCCATGGTCTTTGCGCTGAAGTATCCTGAGTGTGTGCGCCGTCTCATCCTGAATGGTGCCAATCTGGATGCGAAGGGTGTGAAAAGGGCCACGCAAATTCCCATAGAGATAGGCTATAGCATCGCACGTCTGTTTGCCAGGGTGAGCAAGAAGGCCCTGTCGAATGCCGAGATGCTGGGACTGATGGTGAATGACCCGAATGTGCCGCCAGAGGCGCTTGCCGACATCAAGGCGAAGACGCTGGTCATAGCCGGGACTAATGACATGATCAAAGAAGAACATACCCGACTGATTGCTGGCCTTATTCCAGACTGTCGACTCGTGCTGATCGAGGGCGACCATTTTGTGGCAAACAAATGTCCGGAGCCTTTCAATAGGGCGGTACTCGAATTCCTGCGTAACTGAAATGATCTTTTCTGTAGAACGCTTAAAAGCCTCGTCTCTTTTGAGGCATGCAGTTGGCAAAGATACAACAAAAGGGTTGCTCCAATAGGGCAACCCTTTTGTTATGCAGACGTTCGGCCGACAATCAAGCGAAGCTTAAATCTTAAACCTCAAACCTCAAACCTCAAACCCCTTCTTTGCGTTCTCCTGAGCGGCAATCACACGGTCGCACCAGGCATCAAACTCGGGATCCTCTTCTTGCAATTCGGGGTGGGAGAGCAGGTAGGCCACGCAGCGGCGTACGCCCTCGTCGAAACGGGTGGTGGCGCAGAAACAGGGGACGGCACGCTTCAGCTTCGAACAGTCGAACACCACGGTCACAGCCTTGTCGCCCAACAGGTTGCCCTCAAGGTCGTAGGCTGCG
>Ga0256407_10007724_pt1 | contig 16033 bp, 9 predicted proteins | sample RumenRJG_04DNA_FD_193489 | JGI IMG/M metagenome (GOLD analysis project Ga0256407, IMG submission 193489) | Bovine rumen microbial communities from Lethbridge, Alberta, Canada - RJG_04 | ecosystem: Host-associated > Mammals > Digestive system > Stomach > Rumen | place: Canada: Alberta | collected...
GGGATTGGGGATTGGGGATTGGGGATTGGGGATTTGGCCCAATCCCCAATCCCCAATCCCCAATCCCCAAGTCTAATAAAAGAAAAATTAAAATCATTATTAAAAGAAATAATTATAAAAAAATTTATATTTTAATTTATATTTTTAATTTTTTATTCATTAAAATAATATTTAAATAAAAAAAATCAAATTAAATATTCCTCAATAATTCCTGAAGATAATAAATTAGATATATAATAATTTTATTCTGATAAAATTATTGATTAAATATTTTCATTCGAATTAGTTATAAATAAATCTTTGTTATTATTATATAAATAAAAACAAATATTTGATGAAAAAATGAAAGTAAATAAATTTAATAATATAAAATAATATTAACATATTTTAATTATATTTTTATCACAATATAAAATACCTTCATCATAATCAAAAACTAATTTAGAATTATTTTTATAAAAAAATCATATTTTTCATGGGTTTTTCATTTTTTCTACATTCATCAACAAAATATAATTCAATTAATTGATTAACTAAATAAATAATGGATGTGAATTTTTATTTTTATTTAATAATTAATTATCATTGTCATATATTAGAATAAATATATAGGGTTTTTTAAAAGGGATTTTTTATTTATTATTTTTAAATAATAATACAAATTTTTATTATTTTTTTTGTATAATTTAATTTTATTTTTTATGACATCTAATACAGTTGAACAAATTGAAGAAAAATTAGAAAATTATGAAAAGGAATATAAAAATCAAAATGAATCAATGTGTAATAGAATAAAAAAATATGCAGAAAATGAATCAAATTATCAAAATCAAATATCAAATTTAACAAACCAATTAAATCAAATTCAAAATGAAAATATGTTAATAAGTAATAATTCAAATAATATTCAATATAAGTATAATTTGTTAAAAAATGAATATGAAAGAATGATTGAATGTTTTAATTCAATTCAAAGAAATTATGAACAATTAAGAATTAAATATAATGAAATGGAAGAAAATTCTAAGGTTATGAATAATCAATTTAATAATATGAATTTAAATTTACAAAATAAAGAAAATGAAATTATGAATTTAAAAAATAAATTAAATAAATCTAATAGTGATTATGAATATTTAAATAATAAATTTCAATATGTAAATAAAGATAATAAAAATAATTCTTTAAATTCAAATTATTTTCAAAATCAAATAAATGATTTAAATAATCAAAATACATTATTACAAAGTGAAAATAAGAAATTAAATGTACATTTAAATTTGACAAAAGAAAAATATGATGAATTAAATATTCAATTTTCTGATATATATACTAAATATAATCAATTATCAAAAGATAAATATTTTCTTGAACAACAAAATACAAGATTTCAAATTGAAAATGAAAATTTATTAAAAGAAATAGAAAGATTAAAAAATGAAATAAAAAAGTTTAATCAATATAAAGAAAATTATGATAATAATTCATATAAAAATAATAGTGATTTAATTAAATTAAGAGGAGATTTAGATAATATAACTTCTATTTCAAATGAGAATATAGATTTAATTTCTAATTGGATTGATAATTATTTACATAATGTTTATTTTAATCAAAATACCAATTATCCAGAAATAAATTTATATTCAAATAATAATATTAAATTTGATAAAATAAAAGAATCATTATTTAGAAGTAAAAAATTAATTGATAAACAAATAATTGATTTAAATAATCAAATAAAAGATTTAAAAAAAGTAATATTAAATTGTAAGGATTCCAATTTTAAAATTAATAAAAATTTAGAAAATATTCATCAACATTTAAAAGATGAAATTGAAGATGGAAAATATTTTAAATTAAATAAATTTAATATAGATGGTGATTTATTTTCTGATATAGAAGATATGATAAATCAAACATTTACTTTATTAAAAAGAATAAAAATATCAAATGAAGATAATTGTGTTGATAAATTAATAGATGATAATTGTATTTTAAGTAATAATAATCAAGAATTAAATGAAAAAGTTGAACAATTATATAATGAAAATTGTATTTTAAATGAAAAAATAAAAGAAATTTCTGAAAAAGAAAATAATACATCTTCAATTGAAGAAGATAATAAAAAATTATTAAAAGATAATATAACATTAATTAAAAAAATAAAAGAATTAAAAAAAAAAATAGCAAATTTAACTTCTGAATTTTCAACATAATAAAAAATTATAATAAATAAATTTATCTAATTTTTTTTTAAATAATTTAAATTTAATTCTTTTTTTTTATATATAATGAATAAATTTAAATTAGTTTAAATTAAAAATGATGAATAATCAAAATATAAATATAAACCCAAATCAATTAAACCAAAATCCAGAAATGATAAATGTGAATCAAAATATAAATTTAACTCAAATGAACCTAGTTCCACAAATACAAAATATGAATATTCAAAATAATTTAAAAATGAATCAAAATTTCATTTTTCATCAATTAATTACATGTATTGATAATTTAGATATATACAATTTAAAAACATTATTATCAGAACATCAATTTTCTCTTCAAACAAAGAATATTTTATTAAATAAAACATTATTGATTTATTTGACTCATTATTCAAAAATAAATTTATTACCATTAAAACAAATAATATCATTATTACTTCAATATAAAGCAAATCCAAATTTAAGAATAAGATTTAATAATCAAAATACATTTTCAAATAATAATTATGCCTTATTTTCAATAGTAGATAAAAATGATATAGAACTAGTAAAAATTTTTTTAGATAATGGAGCAGAAATTAATATATGTGATTGTAATGGTAGAAATTGTTTATTTTACTTAATGAAAGTAGCTAATACAAATAATAATTTAATTGATAGAAAACCATTATGTTCATTATTATTAGGAAGAGGAATAAAAATGAATTTAAATGATAATAATGGTTTCACTCCTTTAATGGAAGCAATAAATAAAAATTATAATTCAATTATGGATATGTTTATTAAATTTGGAGCAGATGTTAATATTATTAATTTTAAAAATGGAAATACTGCAATGCATTATGCAGTTATGAATAAAAATAGAGAAGCAATTTGGACTCTTTTAGGTAAAGGAAAATGTGATTTAACTATTAAAAATAAGAATAATGAAAGTGTTATTGATTTAGTTAAAAGAATGAATAATTCTAGTAATAATGATATTTATGATATGATTATGAATTATGTTAATATTGGTAAAGAAAAAGATGAAAGTGATGAGAAAGATAAAAATAATTGTAATAATAATAAATCTTCAGATGAAAATGAACAAATGTTTATTTTTCCTAAAGATGATATTACTTCAAGAGTTGAAATTCCTTTTACTTTTCAAAATAATGGAAATTTAAATCAAAATTTAAATGATAATGAATCTGCATCAACTAATGGAACTACAATATCAAATAGTACAAATCAATTTCATTCATTTATTAAATTTCAAAATACTCCTACTTTATATTTAGATATTTCTGATGAGACAAATCAAGAAAAATTAATTTGTGATGGTTTAGAAACTGAAAATCAAAATTTAAATATTAATATTGGAAAAAAACAAAATCAATTACTTAGTTTAAATAATGAAAATGAACAGTTAAAAAATGAATTATTGAAATTAAAAAATGAATATATTAAACAAAGTAATGAAATTAATATGTTAAATGAAAAAATTAAAAGTGAAGAAATTAAACATATTCAAAGAATACAAGAAGAACAAAATAAAGTTGATTTAAATGATAAAGAAATTAAAAATATGATTTCTAAATTTGAATTATTAAAAAAAAACTCTGATAATAATAATAATATAAATAATAATTTAAATAATAATTTAACAGATGAAGAAAAAAATCAAAATGAAAGAATTCAATATTTATTAAATAAATTTTCATTTGAACAATTTTCAAATGAAGATATATATAAAAATTTAACAGAAGATTTAAATGATTTTTATAGATATAATAAATTAATATGTGATAATAATTTAATAACAATAAATAAAATAATATCTCATATAAATGAATTAATTGAATTTGAATGTGATGTAAAATTATATGGATCTTATGCAACAGGAAGTGCTTTATTATGTAGTGATATTGATATTGTAATAATACCAAATAAAGAAATTTTTTCTAATTTTTCTAAAAATAATGATTCTTTTTATATGACTTTTATTCATAATTTAATACTTAAATTAAAAAATTCTATTTTTACAAAAGATATTTCTTTAATTAATGATAAATATATTATTCAACCTATTTTAAAATTAGAAACAAATGAAGATTATAATGAATTAACTTTTAATATTTATATTCTTGATAATTCAAATTCTCAAAGTTATGAAAATGAAAATAATGATAATAGTTTAATTCAAAGTATAAAAATGTTAAATGATTATAATGAAAAATTTCCAAAAATTTTTCTTCCTATTTTAGTAGCAACTAAACAATTATTATATAATAGTTCATTAATATGTAATTATCATAATACTACAAATTATGATATTCCTAATATAGGAGGAATTAGTTCTTATGCTTTAAATATTTTAATTATTGATTTTCTTGAAAAATATTATAAAACTGAAAAAGAAATTTCAAGTTTAGGAAAAGTATTTTTTGATTTTTTAAAAACTGATGGTTTATTATCTTTTGAAAATTCAACTAGAAAAATTGTAATTTTAGATTATAATAATCAAAATATTAATAATGAAGAAATTTTAAATTATCATAAAGAAGGAATGAATGATATTATTATAATAGATCCTTTTAATATTAGAAATAATTTATCTGAAAAAACTTTTAGATATTCTAGTATTAAATTAGCTTTAATGATTGGTTATTGTGTTGCCAGAGATAATTGTGAATGTGGATGTCATTATAATGGGAATAATATTCATAATGATAATGGTCATTGTATTTTAAATAAAATTTTCAAAACTGTGAAAAGATTAACAAATAATTCTATGAATTAATTATTTTTTTTCATATAAAAAAAAATTTAAATTTTTTTTTTACATTTCAAATCTTATTCAATTTAAAATAATAGGTTTTTATTTAATAATTTTAATTTATATTTTAATAATTTTTCAAAGAGTTTTTGTTTATTTTTTAGAAATTAAATCCATCTCCAAAATTATTCATATTTGAATTATTATTTCCTTGAGAAAAATTATTATTATTCATATTGTTATTATTATTATTATTATTCATAGAAAAATTAAAATTATTTTCATAATTCATAGTATTTTTATGATTTAAATCAATATTTCCATAAGGATTAAATATTTGTTGTTGATCAAAATCATAAGTATTTTTATTAATCATTCCAAAATTAAAATCATTTATTGGTTTTGTTTGAGGTAAAGTTGGATTATTTTTTTGATTTTTATTATCATTATTTCCAAAATTAAATGTAGTAGTATTTACAATATTACTAGTATTATTAAAGTTAAATGTTGAAGTATTATTATTATCATTATTTTGATTATTAAAAGAAGTTTGTTGAAGTGATTTAGTTTTTTTAACATAATCATCATAAGAAAATTGATGATTATTATCATTTGGAGTATTATTTTTATTACTTATTATATTATTTACATTATTATTAATTTGATTATAATTATTATTATTATTATTATTACTTTGAAATTTCCCTCCAATAATAAAACCACTTTCTTCATAATAACCATTATTATTATAATTATTCATATTAATAATATTACTTTTTTGAAAATTATTATTATTAAAATTATTACTATTATTATTATTATTATTCATATTATTATTATTATTTCTATTTTGATAATTTTCATAAGAATATTTTTCCTTTTTTTTAATTTGAGGTAAAGAACTAGGATTTAACCCTTGTAATAAACGAGAAGCTCTACAATATTTAGCTCCATCATAATTAATTGGACTTTTTTGAAAGCCTTTATTTAATCCTTCCATTTTTTGAGTAACATTCCCAAATTTACTAAAAAAATTAGAACAAGAATCAAAAAAAATTTTTTCCTCATTTACAAGATTACAAATAATAGGATTTAAAATTTGATATCTATAATCTAATAAATCTTGAATAATCCTATAAGAATAATTAGACATTTGTATAAAATCACTAGCAGCTTTTTTATATTTACCATCATTTCTTTCAAATTTTTCAATATCTTTAATATCTTCATTTTCACCTTTTGATAATTTATTATTTCTATCTTTAACTAATTTTTCCATTTTTTCATCATAATGATCATAAACTTTTCTTGCTTCTTCTCTATTAATTAAAGAATTTTGAACTTCATCAAATTTATTTTTCCATTCTAAATTTCCTTTTTGTATTTTATTAATATTTTCACATAAATTTAAATATGATGTTTCTATTTTTTTATGTGAATCACATACATCTATTATAAATGGAATATAAATTGAATTTCCTTTATAACTTTCTTTTAAATTGTTATATATTGATTCACAAAAATTTTTTAATCCCATTGTTTGATTTGGGAAATTTTTTATTATTGTTGTTATAGTTTTCATTGAATTCATTATTGAATTTAATTCTTCTACTTTTAAATTAAATTCTGTATCAACTGTTCTTGGACCATTAAAAAATTCATATATTGCTTGAGTTGCTTTTGTCCATTTATTTGGCATTTTTTTATTTTTTTTTTATTTTTTTTCTAATTTTAGGGATAAAAAATAGATTTTTTTTTATTTAGTAAATTTGAATTATGTGTAATTTTTTTTTTAGTTTTAAAGTTAATTTTATATTTTTTTAGGTTATTTTTTATTCATCTTTTTTTTCCTTTTCTTGAATAATTATATTTTCGTGTTTTTGTAATAAATGATTCCATAATTCTTCTTCATTAAAACAATTAAATGGACATTCTTTACAATAAAAATGTACAACTGGACATTCAGAAATATGTTTTTCATAATTTTTTATATCATTAAATATATTTTTACAATGATTACAAAACATTTTTATTTCTTTATTTAAAATTAATTTACTTATTAATTCATTTGAATTTGTTTTAAATGGATTTGATAAACATATTGGACAAATATTATTTTTATTTTTTTCTTTATCAACACAATTTTTACAAAAAAGAGAATTACAATTTTCACATTCTTCAATATCATTTAATAATTCATTACAAATTTTACATTTTATTACATTTAAATTTGTTAAAACGATATCTTGACTAAAATCAATAGTACTCATTAATTTTTTTTAAAATTTTATTTTAATTATTATTTAAAAATGCTTGAAAATATAAAAGAAGAAAGTGAAAATAAAATAGAAGAAAATAAAGAAAATAATAAAACTTCAAATCCAATTATAATAAATAATCTATTTGCTCAAATTTTATCAATTCAAAATAATCTTTCAGTGTATATTAATTTAATTAATCAATAAAATATTTAGTTCTGAATTAATTGCAAATAATATTTGTTCTATTTATTCAAAAGGAATTTATTCTTTAATACATTCAAAAGAACCAGAAGAAGATTCGGCTCATATAAAATTATTTTTTAATTGTCCTAAATCATTTTATGAAAAATATAATAAAAATCATATTGAATTAAAAGGAATTTTTGGTATTAAAACTTTATCTGGTTTCTTTAATGAAATTGATTTAGAATTAGATAATGATATTAAAGAAGATGAAATAAAAGAAGATTTAAATGATTTTGATGAAAATAATAAATCAGTTGAAATAATAAAAAGAAATAATGTTACTAAAAAAATTTTAAGACATTTACGTAATTTATTTGAAAATTTTGAATCAATTGCAGAAGAATTAATATCAAAAATAATAAATATATCAAAAGTAAATAAATCAAATGAATTAAAAAAAAAAAATCCTGAATATTATGAAAAAATGAATGAAATTTTCCATAAAATTGTAATTAATCAAACAATTGATTATTATTATTTTACATATGAAGATTTTATTCTTATTTTTTGTAGAATAATTAAATATTATACTGGTTTACAATTAAAATTACAATTTACAAAATTACCAAATTCATTTTGTTTATCAATTTTTGGAAATGAAGAAGAATTAAGTAAATTAGCAGAATATAATGAATATGAATTAAAATTAAAAAATTATGCTTATAAATATCAATTTTATTCAGATGAATATGAAAAGAAAAAAAAAGAAAATTTATCAACTGAAAATTCATCTCTTGAATTAGGAAATTTAATAACAAATACTAAAAGTAAAAATTTAATTGTTCAAGAATGGATTCCTTTAAAATATAATGAATTACATATTAATAATTCACTTCATTGGTCTCCTTATAAACCATATTCAAATGATAAAGAAGAAAAATTTCAAAGATATGAGAAAAATGATGATTATCATGAATGTAATATTTCAATTGATAATGATGATATTTGTTATAAATGTTCTAAATTTAGAAATATTGATAAAATTAGAATAATATATAATATTGTTGATAAAATTATTAAAATTAATTATATGATTGATGAACAGTTAATTAAATATATTTTAATACAAAGAAATTATGTAAGTTATCAAGAAAAATTATCTTTTAAAAATCTAATTTTAAATAATTTAAATATATTTAATAATAATAAGACAATGGAATTTGTAATGAATATAAGAAATTTTTATGGTGAAATAGTTTCATATTATTTCTTATGGATAACAAATTATATTAAATGGTTAACTTTTCCAACTATAATTGGTTTATTACTTTATTTTAAAATATTAATTATTCAACATGAAGATTTTGAAGAAATAAATAATTTAATATATGGTACTTTAATGATATTATGGGCAACTTTATTTTATAAACAATGGATTCAAAAAGAAAAAATATATAATTATATATGGGGAACAGAAAAATTTTCTCATATTGAACCAGATAGAGAAGACTTTATTCCAGATAATACAAAAAAATTAATGTTTTATCATGATTTTCCTTATATAAATCCAATTAAAAAAAAAATAAAAATTACAATATCATATTTAATTTTATTTTTCATGTTATTAACAACAATATTTTGTGTATATTTTATTTTTTTCACAAAATTAATTCTAATTCAAAAATATCCAAGATACTCAACAATAATTGGTTTTATAATATCAATGATTAATAGTATTCAAATAAAATTATTAAATTATACATATAAAAATATTGCAAATTCATTAAATAATTGGGAAAATTATCAAAAAGAATTTTTAAGTAAAAATTCATTAGCAGTTAAAATAATATTATTTGATATAATAAATAATTACTTTTCAATATTTTATATTGCTTTCTTTAAAAGAACAAATTTCTTAGGAAAACCAATTGAAGAATGTATTGGTTTTGATGGAAATGATTCTTGTTTTGAAGAAATAAGAATTCATTTACAAACAAATCATTTAATGACTTTTTTATTTGATTTAATAGAAATAGGAATTCCTTTTTTAAAACAAAGAGCAAGAAAATTAATATTAAAAAAAAATATAAATAAAGAAATTATAATTCATAATTTAGAACATCAAATGATAAGTGATTCATATGATGATATAATGTTTGAATATGGAAAATTAATTATTCATTTAGGTTATGTTATTTTTTTTAGTGTCGCTTCTCCCTTAACTCCAATTTTAGTATTTTTTTTAATTTATTTTGAAAGAATTTGTGATACTTATAAAATTTTTTATTTACAAAGAGTTTCTTTTATTGGAATGAGTATTGGATTAGAAATTTTTAATAATATTATTCATTCTTTTATTTATTTAGGTTATTTTATTAATATTGGTTTAATTGTTTTTGGTGATAGTTATTTTTTACCTGATATTAGTTTTGAAATTAAATTAATTATTTTTATTTCTGGAATTATTTTACTTAATATTTTATGTAATGTTATTAATTGGAATATTTTACCTTATTGGTTTTTTCATTTAGATGAAATTAAAGAATTATATCAAAAGAAATATTTTTTAAGAGGAAGAAATAATTTACCTCATTTTAATTTATTAGAAAAATTATTCCCTGATTCTATAAATGATGAAAGTAAAGATTCTTCTATTCAAGAAAATGAAATAAAAACTGATAAAATAAATTAAAAATTTTATCAAAATAATATTATTTAAAAAAAAATAAAAAAATATATTTTTTTTATTTAAAAATAAAAATTATAATAATAGATAAAAAAAAATATTTTTTATGATTTAAAAAAAAATAAAAATTAATTTTTATTCTTTGATAATTGGAATTATGGTTGATAATGATTTAAATAAAATGAATTCTTTCATAAATAACAATAATAATGATGATGAAGAAAATAGAATAAATTATAAATATACATCAAGAGAAGAAATAATTAATTGGATATATGAATTAAATTCTGATGAAAGAATAAAAGCTTTTTCAATAACAAATGATAAATTAAGTGAATTAATTCAAAAAATGTATATTAAATTTACTTCATGTAGTAAAACAAAATTTAAATTAACTTTTGATAAAGATTTTTATAATATTGATTCATTAAAACAATTTCATAGTAAAAATGATAATGAATTAAGTATGAATGAAGAAAAAATGGCAGAAAAATTATTTTTAAAAGAAATTAGATTTTATACAATTAAAGATAATTATGATACTATTTCTTTATCATCTGATTTTTTTTTAGATAAAACAATGGTAATTTATTATTTTGATTTATTTTCAAAAAAAAAATTTTTTTCAACTATGACAAAAGTTGTTTTTGATAATAAAGATAATTTTTTTAAATGTAAATATCCATCTTGGTTTAAAATTAAAGAATATTATTCTTTACCAGAAATTATTGTTGCTCATTTTGAAGTTATTTTAAATATTAAATTTTTTACTTCTAATAAAAAAAATAGTTTAAAAAATCAAAATGAATTATATGATAGTTTTTTTGAAAAAAAAAAAATAGTAAAAGAATATTTAGATAATTTATCAAAAGATAATAATACAATTGGAAAAATTATTAAATTAAATAATATTATTAATGAAGAATTTGATAATAAAATAAAACAAATAAAAGAAAATAAAAGTCCAAATAAATATTTTAAAACAAATAATTCTTCTTTTGAATTGTTTCTTCCTGAAGAAAATGAAGATGAAAAAAAAAAAGTTTTATATGATAAATATATTCATAGATTAGGAATTGATAGAGATGATAAAGTCGTTGAAGAATTTATTTTTTGTCCTTTTACTAATTTAAATACTTGTGAATATGAAATTGAACAAAGAATTATAAATGAATTATATAAATTAGGATATGAAAAATATTTAGAACATTTTATTGATGAATTTAGTCAAGATAATGAAAAAAATAATAAAAAGAAAAAAAAGAAAAAAAAAGGAAAAAAAGGAAATAAAATGTTACAAGAAGAAGAAAAAAAAGAAGATTTAAATAATAAAATTATTCAAAATAATAATAATATAAAAGAAAAAGATAAAATAATAAAAGAAGAAATAAAAGTAAATGATAATATTAAAATTGATGATTCAAATCAAAAAAATCATATTAAAGAAAAAAATAATAATATAGAAGAAAAAGAAAAAAATGAAAACGAAAAAGAATCAATTATAATAAAAGAAGATATAAAAATTGAAGATATAAAAAATGAATATGAAAATATGAAAAATGATAATAATAATAAAAAAGAACAAAAAAATAAAAAAAACGAAATCCAAATAAACAAAGATAATAAATTAACCCAAAAAGAAATAAAACAAATAAAATCAAATTTTTTCAATAATAACAATTTCAAATCAATAAATATAAAACCAATACAAAATCCAAAAAAAACACAAAAATTACATAATTTAATATTAACAAGTATAACACAAATGACAAATTCATTAATATCAATAAAAGATTTAAAATATAATAACATATTATATTTATGTCAAAAAATAAAAGATTGTTTTCAATGTGAAATTTCAATAGAAATATATGGTTCATATTCAACTGGAATGGAAATTGAATCAAGTGATATTGATATATCAATTAATCTTATGAATGAAGAAAAAATGAAAAATACATCAAAAGAAAATTTAATAAATGATTTAAATAATTTTTTATCAAATGATTCAATTTTTGAAAATTTATTTCCAATTACTGCAACTTCTGTTCCTATATTAAAATTAGTTATTAATCAATATAATATTAAAACAAAAGTTGATTTAACTTTTAATTTAGAAAATACAAAAAATATTATAAATTATTATACAAATATTTTAAAAAAAAATCCTGAAATAAAACCATTAACTTTAATAATAAAAAAATTAATAAAAAAAAATCATTTAAATAGAGTTTTTGAAGGTGGATTATCATCACATTCTATTTTTATTATGGTTGCTTCAAATATAAAATTTTTAAAAATTAATAATAATAATAATAAATTAAATTTAGGAGAATTATTACTTGATTTATTAAGATTTTATGGTTATGTTTTTAATTATACAAATACTATTATTGATATTACTAAAAATAATCCTTATGTTATTTCTCAAGAATATTCTAAAATTCCTATTTTTCTTGATCCTATTTCTAATATTAATATTTCTAAATCTTCTTATCAATTTGATAAAGTTAAAGATTTGTTTTATAATACTTATACTTTGTTAGTTCAAAATGAAAATGATTATGAAGAAGTTTTTGAAAAACAATTTGGGAAAATATGATAAATTTTAATATTTGTATATTGATGATAATAATAATTTTTATAATTATATCACATATAATAATTATTTATTTTTAAATTTAATAATATTCTATAATATTTTTTTTAGATGGTTTTAAATAATTAAAAAAAAGCATTTTAAATAAAATTTAAAAAAATCAAAAAAAATTATAACCCACATATTAAAACTCTCCATCATATTTATTAATCTCATTATCATCTTCTTTATTTTTTTCTTCTTTTTCAGATTTTTTAGAATCTTCTTCAGGCACCTCAAAACCATCACCATTACCATCAGGTTTTTTTCCTTTAAGCAAAAAATAAATTTTTTCTACAAAATCCTGAATAGTCCAAATTCTAATTTTCCTATTAGACTCACAAATAGTAGCATCTAAAATTTCTTCTTTTTTCTTAATGACATCCCTAATAACATTTCTCAAATCAATAGTACCTCTTTCTTTATCTTCAAATTCCTCATACAATTTCTTAATATTATCATACATTAAAGCAGCATATTCATAAGGTAAAATATTATCTTTATTAGGTAATGAAATATTACAACCTTTAGAAATTAATAATTTAACTTCTAAATAATGATCATTTAATACTGCAAGATGTAATGGTGTATTTCTAATAAAAGTAGTTTGCTTATTTAAATTCCTATCATCTTTATTAATTAAATTTTTAGTAACATCTAAATTACCTTCTTTAGCAGCTTGGAATATTGTCATAAAATATGGTTTTACTGAAGGATCTCTTACGATTTCAATTGGTAATTTATTTTGTGAATTTCTTGTATTTTTCAATTTATCATAATCAGCATCATACATACATAAAAAATAAACTGTATCCTTATTCCCATGGAAAGCTGCATAATGTAAAATATTCCATCCTCTAAAATCAACACTATATAAATCCCCATCAAAATCTAATAAAAATTTAATACATTCAGTATTTCCTTGTTTAGCTGCTAAATGCATAGGAGTACAACCTAATTCATCTTTATAATTAGGATTACTTTTATTTTCTAATAAATATTTTACTATATCAGGATAATTATTATATGAAGCTAAATGAAGTGGTATTCTCTGATTATTTGAATATGTATCAATTAAAGCTTTTGTTTCTACTAAAATTTTCACTGATTGTAAATCACCTAAATCACATGCATAATGTAATGCACTCCATCCATTAGAATCTTTTATATTTGGATCAGCTCCCATATCTAATAATTCTTTTAATACTTCATATTTATTTCCTTCTTTATCATCATTTTCTATTATTTTATGTATTGGTGCCTGTGAAAAAATTGATCTTTTCTCATTTATATCTTCACCAAAATCTACTAATTCTTTTATATTTTCAGATTCACCATTTTTTGCTGCTGTGTTTAAATTTGTTAATACTTTCCTTACGAAATTATCTTTTGATAAATCTACTGGTAATTGTCCATTATCATTTTTTTTGAATTTATCACCACCGTAAAGAAGTAATTTTTTAACTATTCTAAAATCACCATTAAAAGCACTAATATGTAAAACAGTATTACCATTATTATCACCAGTATTAATAATTTCTTTTATTTTTTCTTTTAATTTCTTATTAAATAAAGGTTCTAATTCTTTTTTAATAAAATGATCACCTAATAAAGTCATTAATTCTCTTTCTAATCTCATACATCTTCTAGGATCATCAGAAACTCTTTCTTTCTTAATTTCTAAAGCTTGTAAATCTTGATAAATTTGTAAATAATCATCCCATGATTCATTCATAGTAAAAAAATTAAATTCTAATATTTGATATATTACTTTATATGATAATGGAAATTTTGATATTGCTGATAAATGTAATGGTGTTTGTTGATCTGGTTTATCTTTTTCTTTTAAACCTTTATATAAAACATCAATAAATTCATTTATTAAACGAGTTGCTTCATCTTTTAAAGCTTTTTGTAATCTTTTAAAATTATTTTTATTTATTTCATTTTGATGAACTGCTCTACTTAATTTTCCTTTTACAATATCTAATTTAGAAAAACCAAATTTTTTTTTTATATTATCTACATTGTTTATTGATTTTAATTTCATTTTATATCTTATGTGATTTAATAAAATTGAAAGTAATCTTGAATGACCTCTATAACCTATTATATGCCAAGTTGATTGATTATATTCATCACAATATAAATGATCTGCATCATATGTTAATAGGAATAAAAATATATTAGGGAAATTTAGAAATGCACTTATTTGTAATGGACTTCTTTTTCCATCTTCTGTAAATGAGTTATTTATTATTTCAGTATTGTGAGATATTGAATTTGTTTTTTTGTTAAATTCATCTATTATTTCTGTTAATTTACCTTTGTATGTTAAGTTACATAAATTAAATTTCCCATTTGTTTTTTCATTTGATAAATTTTTCAATGTTATTGTTTTATTAAATAAACTTTGATTATCAACATTATCACCCATTTAAATTAAAAAAAAAAAAAATTAAAAAAAAAAAAAAACCCCAAAAAAAAAAAAAAAAAAAAAAAAAAAAAATCAAAAAAAAAAAAAAAAAAAAAAAAAAAAAAAAAAAAAAAAACAAAAAAAAAAAAAAAAAAAAAAAAAAAAAAAAATCAAAAAAAAAAAAAAAAAGAAAAAAATATGAAAAACCTAAATCAATATTTAATAATAACATTCCTCCTTTACGAAATCAACTCTCTTAAATTTTCATTTACAATTCCAGGGAAAGAAAATTACTGTGTAGGTGAATACCTAACAGAAAACACAGTAGCCTTATTTTCAATATTATCAAAAACTCTTCATTACACATGTCAAATCCATGATCCAAAAAATAAATTAATATATTCAAAACCAGGAGAAAATGAATTAAAATTATCATTAACAGCAACAGAAAGTGGAAATTATCAACTTTGTATATTAAATAATGAAAAAAAAGAAATTGAAATTGAATTCGAATTTTTAAGTGGAATTCAAGCACAAGATTATACTGATATTGCAAAAGAAAGTAATTTAAAACCTGTTGAAGCTTCTGTTAAAAAAGTTGAAGATACTATTAATTTGTTAATTAAGGATTTAACTTCTGTTACTAAAGAAGAAGATAGTACTTTAGCTGAGAATGATAATATTAATAGTAATATTATTTCTTTTTCTGTTATTACTTTAGGAGCTATGATTTTAATTGGAGCTGTTGAAACTTTGTATTTGAAAAGATATTTACATAAAAGGAAAATTATTTAATGTGATTTCTATTTTTTTTTTTTTTTGATTTTTTTTTTTTTGTTTGTTATTTTTTTTTTTTT
>Ga0256407_10007728_pt1 | contig 16028 bp, 12 predicted proteins | sample RumenRJG_04DNA_FD_193489 | JGI IMG/M metagenome (GOLD analysis project Ga0256407, IMG submission 193489) | Bovine rumen microbial communities from Lethbridge, Alberta, Canada - RJG_04 | ecosystem: Host-associated > Mammals > Digestive system > Stomach > Rumen | place: Canada: Alberta...
CCCATCCACAGGTTCGGATGACTCCGCAGATCCCTCCAGATCTCAGACTTCAGCTGGAGCATGTTGGGCCAGCAGGTGAGGAGCAGGTACTGGTTCCAGGGGCACGCATCCGCCGCCTCGAACAGTGCTTCGAGCGCCTCAATCGGCCAGCACGTGAAGTCCGACAGATAGTTCACGTAGATGGTCATGGCCTCGTGTTCCGGCGTGTACAGCTGGCCGAGCCTGTCCTTGTGGAAGATCACGTCGCTCCAGTTGATCTGGTTCTGGCGGCCTTGCTGGGCGGCGCTGCACTTGTATGCACATTCGATGCCGGGCCGGTTGATAATGTCCTCATCCTTCATGCCCTTGGCCAGCTGGAATTTCCTCCAGTACTTGCAACCGGTCACGATGTTGGCGGTGTCGATGCGGCTGAACTCACGGCTGAGTTCACTCAGCTCAAAGCGTTTGTTGTGGATCTTCGCCTTCTCGATCGGCTGATGATCGGCAGAGTTCGATCTGATGTTCCTTTTGGTGTCTTTCATTTTCTCTATTCCTTTCTATCTATAATTGGATTGATTGTTGTGTCATATACTTCCCGCTGATGCAGTCCACCTGTTCAAACACGCCAGGTTCGACCATGGACGGGGTTGCGACGAGCAGAATGATCGGTTGATCATCCGGTGTGGTGTATGTCAGATCCTGGTAGCCGTACCCGATCCTGCGTGGCGACAGCACCAGATGAACCATGCGGTTCGCGCCGGGTACCATGAGCTGAACCAGAATCTTTTTGCGGTTCTCCGTGCGCTTCAGTTCTCCCAGGGTTGCCTGGACGTAGACGTAGCCGGCATCGGTGAATACCATGGACTCAATCACGTCGGTGTATCCATGTTCGAGAGCCTCCGCCTGGTATCGATTTTTGATGTCCCGGTACATGTCATCGATGACAGCACGGCGCTCATCCTCCGATTCGGCGAGTAGCATCCGCATGGCGGTCATGGTCGGCACATCGGAAACGTACTGATCTAAAGGATCAATGATGACATGGCAACCAATGATGGTTGCCATGTCATTCAGTCGATTCACTATGATCTTCATGATCAGATACCATTGGCGAGGGCCCTGGTAAAGATGCCCTTGGGCTCGAGCCCGGGTGCATTTTCCGCGTCGTTGTGGGTTCCGAACGGCGGATCCGTCAGCGAATTCGACCGCTTGATGTTCGGCTCGTCCTGCGGGTGGCTCACCTTGTCGATGTTCACCACGCCGAAGGTAATCTCAATGGTGCGCGTCGAGGCGTTGTCCTCGTGGGGATGAACGGTGATGTTGGTGATATCGGCATCCTCGGGAAGCTTCATCAGTGCATGGATGATGTCGCCGGGGTTGACGAGCACCGATTGGAGAGTGACCGAAACATTGCTGTTTTGGGTCACGACCATGTCGGAGGCCTGGTCATACCTGCGTTTGTTGTTAATGTCTGTGAGATTCATCCGTTATCTCCTTTCAGTTGAGTGGGGTAGGCGTCATGCCTACCCCTCCGTTGCCATCTTCTTTGCTTCACGGCGCATCAGCGCCTGACAGTCTACTCGGTCATCCTTCTTTTTGGATTCGTTCATGTGATACTCGTAGCCCTTGTCGATGATGCGTGCGTTCTCCGTGTCATCCAGATACCAGTTGAGGTGCTTCAGGATACGTTTCCGGATGGACGGTTCCATCACCTTGACCAGCAGCTCATATCGATGATACAGGGATCTGGACATCATGTCCGATGACCCGATATAGATCGTCGGATCCTTGTCGCCGAACGCATAGATTCGGTTGTGCTATTTTCGATGGCTGAGTTTTTCTTTCTTCTCTCTTTCTCGCATCTTCCTCTTGCTTTCTACTATTTTAGCATGATTGACTTCTGATATTTTACGCACCTCCTCCATTGGTATAAACTTTCCATATGATGTTGGCATTGTATCAAAGTCTATATTGATATGCGGAATCAGAACCAGGAAATTATCCTTATCCCGTATACCGGACATATTCTTATGAAAATGCAGTCCTAACTCCGGGTGTTTTGCTGCGTATACGATGGAATCGTATGACCAAACTATGGTATTACCAAGCATGCTTGCTACTCTATCCTTACGCCACCCGTACTTATCCTCGAACTGTGCAAACGTAAGCCACTCTTCTCCATCATATATTAATCGGTTGATACTTTTATTGTTAGCTTGGGTTTTACGGTCTGCCCATTCACAGTTCCAAGGCGCATATGGGCCGTCGTTGTTTTACGGTTAAGAGATAGTAGCGATCTACCCTTCTCATCTACTTCATACCTATAACCATTTTCCAAAGACCATGCTTTGAAATGCCTGAACCCGTCGGGCCCTAGCCATTCATCGCATATTGTAATAACTGGTCTCCCGGTTGCCCCAGAGTAATGTTCATACCGAATATTAGATTTGCGCATAACACGGTTGAACATGTAACAATACTCACGATAGAGATGTGATTTATAGTCTTCATCGTCGGTAATGCGCGGTCGATTATTGGATTTGTCCGGATCGTCTCCCTTGAATCTATCTCCCATATGCTGCCCGCAGCTAGTCGTCAATCCTCTTATGAGGTTTGAACCATTCACTTCAGTGATATTTCCGCAGTCACATTTGCACACCCATTTACGGGTTTCATAATTGCGGTCTATAACTGTTAGTTTACCGAAACGCATCCCTATTTCTACTTTTCCCTTTTTCTTTCTAAAAGTTTCTACGTATGGGCACTTGATACCACATGTTTTAATTACTCCACGTCGTAACAATGCATAATTCGCGTCTCGTTCGTTACCGCAGTCACATTTAACATGAACTGTATTAACTCCGCCTAGTTTTCCGACTTTAGTAACACCTGTTATAACAAGACTACCGTAACGTTCGCCGATAGGGTTGAAATACACAACAGATAATGGGGTTATATCGAATTCAGTACTGCCCATTAATATTTCACCTCCTTTGACACGAAATGTGCTAGCCGAGAATACTCGGCTAGCACATTTCTTTATACTACGCTTCACACCTGTGTTTAGCTTCTTTCAACATCTTAGCCTGACAATCGATAATCTTATCGTCGTCCTTGCGATCAACGAGCTTATAATGATAATTCTTTCCGATGATTCTAGCGTTAACATTATCGGTGAGATACCAGTTAATATGCTTCATGATACGGGCTTTGATGTCCGGATCGGTAACTTTTACCAAGAGTTCGTATCTGCGCGACAACGATCGTGTCATCATGTCTGAAGACCCAATGTATATAGTTGGGTCTTTATCACCCACGATAAATGTCCGCTGATGTTCCAGGAACCTACCAACTATGGATCTGATGTGAATGTTCTTGGTCGGCTGGATGATGCATGCGCCACGAATGATCAGGTCGAAGCACACGCCCGCATCGGCCGCGTCCAGAATTCGTTCCGCCAGCTCCACGTCTGTCAGTGCATTACACTTCATGATGACGTGGCCAGTCTTTCCGTTCTTGACCCGTTTCTTCTGCTCCTTGATCTCCTCGTAGATGTTGTCACGCAGGTTGTGGGGACTGAAGATGATGTGCTTCGGTTTGAACGGTTCCTGGTCGGATGTCATCAGATTGAAGAATCGAACCAGTTCCTGACCCACGTCGGGATCCGCGGTGAAGAGGCTATAGTCCACGTAGCCGGCACTGTTATAGTTGCCGGTTCCGATCTGGCTATAGATTCTCAGCCCCTTCTTTTCCTTGCGGGTGACCAGACAGACCTTGGCATGGGTTTTGATGTCCGGCTTGGTGTAGATCAGTCGGACACCGCCCTCCCTCAGGATCGTGGCGATCTGCATGTTGTGCTTCTCATCGAACCGGGCCTTCAGCTCAACCAGCACCGTCACCATCTTTCCGTTGTCGGCGGCCTTCAGAAGCGCATCGACGATGCGGCTCTTCTCACCAACCCTGTACAGGGTGATCCGGATCGACGTCACATCCGGATCGTCGGCAGCCTGCTCCAGGAATCGGACGAAGGTGTCGTCGAAGCTCTCGAAGGGATGGAGTGCAAGCCTATCCTTGGCCTTGATATAGTTGAACAGGTTCTTGTCCGGCCAGGTGTTATAGGGCACGAACTTCTTGGATCGATCCTCCTCCCGATAGATCTCGGTTGGGATCTTGCCCAGATCGTCCAGCCGGATCATGTCGGACGCGAAGATCAGCGTATCCGCCTCCATCGGAACCATCTTGCGAATAGTCTTAATGTCGGCCTTCTTGTCGGATCCGATCTCCAGCTTGGTGACCCAAGATTCCTCCCTGGCCTTGAGCGTATGCTTGATCAGTTCGAACGGATCCGTATATCGGTCGGACTGCTCATAGACCTCGCTGGATCGAGTGATGCTGAACGGACAGGTTCGCACAACCTTCCTACCCTTGAACAGCTTCTTGATGCGATGTTGGATCAGATCCTCCACTGCGATGACGAAGTTCCGATCGGGCACCGCGATCCATCTGCCCATGCCGTTGGGCACCTCCACATAGCCGACCCTGCGATCGTCATCCTTCTCCGTTATGGTAAGGATGTACAGGCCGGCGTGGATGCTAGGTTTACGTTCCTTGGTGATGGTGACCGGGGTCAGGGACGGGAAGATGTTTTTCTTGAAATAGTCCTCCGCCCACTCCCGGTCGTTCTTGTTGAGCTCATCGACCTGTCGAATAAGTTTGTACTTCTTGTTGAACTTCTTGAAGACCCTCGCCGTTTCCAGATAGGCATCGCCGATGGCCTTCTCAAATTCCTTGACATGGTCCGGGTCCTCGGCCAACGCTGCAGGAAATCTAACGCTCATCGATTCCGTGCAATTAGCCGACGCGATGGACAGGAACATCGCCTTGTCCTGGAGACAGGTTCTATCCCGGTTGACCTCGTCGAGGACCCGCATGTTAAAGGCAATCTGCCCAGGATCTCTTGGGAGGAGCTTAGCCACTAGACTTCACTCCTCCATTGTTTCGTTTCATAGACGCTTCCTCCTTTCATAATATTGACTAGACAGGTCTCTGAACTCTACACATATAGTATATATTCAAAGATCAAACGCGTCAATTCGATGTGATGTCGTTTAGAGCCGCGATCATCGCCTTGGAACTGGCAAGATCCATCTGCAGTTCGGAGCAGTACCTGATCAGCGGCTTCAACGACGTATCCGTTAGAATATACCGGTCCGAGCTAACCAGGTTCATGAGCCTCTCCTCCGAAATGTACGGAATCGTATCGACGGTGATGATCGGTGCATACTTGGTGATCTTCCAGACCAGGGATCGTTTGATGTTCTCATGCTTCTCCGTGACCATGATGCGGTGGATCACCTCGACGAGATTCTGTTCAGCCTCCGCCGACCGGTGATCGCCAACGGTTCCGGTCAGGGTTCGATACCAGTCGATCGCCCACTCGGCCACGACACGGCAGAACTCCTTGCCCCGCAGCACGTTCCATATGTAGCACCTTCTGGTGAAGAACATCGGATCATCACAGGACTCGTCGAGAAGACGGCGCAGGGTCGCCTGGTCGTCGGAGTTCACCGCCCGGATATACATGAGATTCATCGATAGCCAGCTATGTCGTCGTTCCATTGTCTACACCTCCAAATGTGTCGCGGATCACCGACGTGCGATCCCGATATGATTGCTCCTCCAACTTGGCGATGGTGGACATCACCTTGACCGCACGCTGATACATGTTGATGCCCTGTTCGACAAACCAACCATCGCGGATGGTCTGTATACAGGTCAAATGGGTCTTCACCATGCGACGAACCCTCAGCACATCGATCAGCTTATTCATGAGCTTGGCCCGTTCGCTGGCGTTCATTTTATTAAATTCCATGTAATGGGTGATATCTTCTCTGGCACTGTCACAGCAGGACAGAAGCTGGGTGTATCGCTCATACTTTTCATCGATTTTGCTGATCATGTCAGCGAACTGCTTGATCGGGAACATGTATTCGTCGATGACGTCATCGAACGGTTGCAGGTTCGTCGTGTCAAAGTGATCGAGTTCGTCCATGAGCGAGTCATAGTTGGGCGCAGGTTCCATTGCACATCAACTCCTTTGTGTTAAACGTGAAGGATGGGAGGACCATCATGTGTCCTCCCATCCATATTATCTAGAAGCCGGATCAATGTTTGCGGCGCTTGCCGGTGCGCCTTGCCGCCGGGTGTCGATTGTTGATTCTTATGGGCTTGTCGTAGGTGATCTGGGTGACCGGCATGCGCTCCTCGAAGCACATGAACGGCAGCTCCGGTTCACCCTCGGGACGGGCCTCGTTGTACGCATCCACGAGGGCCTTCATGTTGTAGTCCAGCTGGGACCTCTTAATGTCGGCCTCGCTGTCCGGTTCGACCCCCAATGCACCCTTATAGTAGTTACTTCTCTCCTCCAGGACCGAGTTGATTTTCAGGATCAATGCAGGATCGAGGACCTTGTCACCCATGACTGTATCATCATAAAGAATCTCGGAGATGATGTCGGCGGTGAGCTGTCTCCAAAGAAGTTGTCCAATCTCGTATCCTTGCTCAAGATGGATGCGGCGTTGTTCTAACATTGCGTTTGGCATCGTAGTATTCTCCTCCGTTAATGGTTAAACAGTGCGTCCCAGACCGTAAAGTCTGCAACGCCGGTGATGGGCATGGCCCTGGCCTTCTGGAACGCCTCCAGGGCAACCTTGCCGTTGACCCCAAACCTCGTACTCCAGCCCTTGCAGTCGTAGCCCTTGACAAACAGCATTCCGAGCAGCAGCATGACCCGGTTTCCCCTGGATCCGAGCTTGACTGGCTTGTTGTTTGCGTATTCCTCCAGCGTAAACCCATCGAACATGCCGTCGATCGCCTCGGGGTTCATGCGCATCTCGGTCTGCCATGCGGCGATGGCCGCCCTCTTCCAGTTCTTAGTGAACGCCTCGGATTTGCTTCGACCGACAAACTTGGATATCAGCTCTTCGCCATAGGTCTCTGTGAGCCAATCCTTGAACTCCTGGATGCGCACGGGCTTCACGATGGCGGCCAGCTGGGTCGAGTTGATGACACCGGATGACTCGGCCCAGTCATAGTCGGGTTTGAAGTATCCGGAGATCATGCCGGAACCGGCAATGCGTGTCCTCTTCTGGACCGAGTAGGTCTTCCCCTGGAGCGTACCCTCGATGTACTCGATCTTGTTGCCCTGTGGACCGATGTAGATTGCCACGTGGTCCGGAGAACCATCGTTGAACAGGACGATGTCTCCGGGTTTAGCCTCGGAAATTTCATCCCTTTTGAGATACCGCTTCATGTCGATCGCCCAGGTACGGAGCTCCTCGGATGTTACGAAGTTCGGCACCATGGCGGCGGGCACGCCAGCCATCCGTGCAACGTACGTAACAAAAACGGCACTCATCGGAGTGCCATTGGTTTTGATGTTTTTCTTGGCCACCCACTTCTCATAGGTGGAGATGAACGTCTCGTCGGTGGCCGGCGTTGCGGTGCCAACAAGGCTCGAGGCCAAATCAACAACGGCCTTGCGATAGTTGATAGCCATTTGGTTACTCCCTTCGTTTATATAATAGAGCATCTATACAGAACTGTTGTTCGTGTAATCAATTTAGAATGGGGATCGGGTGCCATCGAGACCGGAGGCGAAATGATGACTTAAGAAAGGAACATTGACATTGAAGTTGCAAAGAAAGGTGTCCGATCGCCCAAGGGGTGTCGTGGTGCTGCGAAGAGACAAAGGCCGCAGGAGAAACACGACAAAAAGACCACGGCCAGAGGCATGGCGTGTGCCACCGGTGTATCGATGAATGGGAGGAGGACAATCCCCACAACTACCATGTCTCGACCTTCTTGGAGACCCAAACGCATCTCGTGTGACCACGACTCATAACGATTCGGACAATATTGGTTGGTAGCTCTAGGCCCTGTTCCCAACCCCCATTCATAGTGATGTTCTGGCTAGTTTCCATGGTCGGACACTACTATAAAATTCGACCGGTTTTCCGGTTACAAGAAAGGAGTTAAGTGAGACAAAATGCCTAGTGTTGATAGGAATCTTCCTTCCACGTACCAACAGGTCCTGGAAAACATGGACACGGCGGAACGGCTAAGCGTTCTGGTCGAAGGTGATGGAACCACCGATAATCCCGGTCTAGCCGGGCTTATTAACGGTTACACCGATCCGGATACCGGTGAGCACGTCGATGGCATTGCGGACATTGTTTTGCCGGATCCCGACGATCCGGAGGCCGAGTCCCTCGAGGAGCGCGTGGTTGATCTTGAGACCAGCTACGACGCGGCCAAGATCACCAGCGTCAACGGAAGCCAGCTTCCGCTCAGTGTCATCCCGCAGAGCGCGCTCGAAAGGATCTACGACGTTCCCAACATCAGCGTGATGGCTGATCGGTCCTCCGCCGGCTACCCCACAGAGGCCGGAAACGGTGACACGATCCGCGATACCGGCGATGACAACCGGTTCTACTTCATCTCGGACGCGACAGTTCTTGGTACGACGGACTACATGAACGGCCTTAAGCCGTACTCCGCCGGCTATGCCGCCAACGCTGGATTGGTCAACAACCATTCGGTGCAGGAAGACGTTCCTTCCGGGGCCAAGTTCACGGACACCGTGACCAGCGCCTACTGCATGACGGCCGCCGACTCTGCGGCGAAGACCGCCATCTGTGATCACTATGTTCTTGCCGCCGGAAACTGGCTGCAGATCCTGATCGCATACAGCAACGCGGCAACGTCCCTGTTGAACCTTAACGTCAACGGGACCGGAGCCAAGCCCATCTACATCAACGATAAGATCTCATCGGCCACCAACTGTGCCCTTCCGGCCGGTTGTTATTTCGCCTACTACGGTACCAGAACGATCGATGGCACAAGCTACACCGGTTACTGGTTCCGCACGGACGGCAACCTTCCCAACATCAATGTTAAGGAGGTCAAGATTGACGTAATGACCGGTGCCACAGCCACGACGGACGGTGCATCCGGCTTGGTGCCCCAGCCGAAGGCCGGCGACCAGGACAAGGTGCTGTCCGGTGCCGGAACTTGGGTTCGCCATGCGAGCGTCGATATCGTGAGCTCCGAAACGATGCCTGTTGGTCAGCAGTCCGGCGACTATTGGCTGCAAACGCTTACGGATACCTAATAACGCATTCCACAAATTCTCCGAACATGCTTTGAACGAAACGGTAAAATCATAGAACAGGAGGCGAGACTAGACCAATGTCAGTAATTAAACAAAGACTTGGTAGGAAGGTCACCACTGGCCAGACCTCGTCCGTGAACGTCTACCACCTGGAAACCGATACCGACGTTGTTCTCGTTGGTGATACCGGCGAGACTCTGTCGGAGCACATCGAAGCCCAGGATGCTGACAGAAGCATTACCCTTACGGGTGACGTGAGCGGCACGGGGACCCTTCAGATGGGATCCAACCTCGAAATCAACACAACCGTCGCCGACGACTCGCACAGCCATACCGGCAGCACTATTGCTCCGGGCGAGGCCGACCGGGTCGCCATTTCCAACGCTACCGGTGAGCTCGATGTGTCGAACATCACGACGACGGAGCTCAATGCCCTTGACGGCATCACCGGAAACGTCCAGACCCAGCTCGACGGCAAATCCGGCACGGGTCATAACCATGACACAGTATATGTCAAGCAGACGGCCGTCGGCGCTGAAAACGGCGTTGCGCCCCTTGACAGCAACGGCATTATCGATTCCCAGTACCTTCCCAGCTACGTGGACGACGTGATCGAAGCCTACATCGTGGCAGGCGCTACTGCGCTTTCCGCCGGTTGGCTTACGAAGACCTCCGGCGGCGAAGCGCTTACGCCGGAGACCGGAAAGGTCTACGTTGTTGTCCAGGCCGGCGACTATCAGAACAAGACCTATCGTTGGGGTGGCTCCACCTATGTCAACATCGCCAGTGATCTGGCCCTCGGTGAGACGGCGTCCACTGCGTACCGTGGTGACCGCGGCAAGGCGGCCTACGACCATTCCCAGGCCACCCATGCCCGTGTCGACGCGACCAAGGTGAGCTCGAGCGAATCCAACGGCTACATCGCGGTCAACGATGTGAACATGAAGGTCTATGAGCATCCCACCACATCCGGTAATAAGCACCTACCCAGCGGCGGCCAGAAGGGTGATATCCTGGCATGGCAGTCCGACGGCACCGGCAAGTGGGAGACCATGCCTTCGATCACCAAGGGTACCGTCACCGGTGGCGGCAACGCCATCACGGATATGACCTTCAACGGTCATGAGGTCAACATCGTCAAAGACACGACGTTCCTGACCGAACATCCGCCCATCACCCTTGACACCGACACGACTAGCACCGCGAGCCCGGCCCATGGTGGTACCTTCACCGCCGTGTCCGATGTGCACCGCGATGATAACGGCCACGTGATCAACATCGATGTCAAGACCGTTACCCTTCCCGCCGAGACTCAACTCTCCAAGGGCACCACCCCCGCGACCGACGAGGGCAACGTTGTCACTGATGTTGAGGTTAATAACCATCAGGTTACGGTGCGCAGGGGCGCCACGGCGGTCCTCGAGGGCGACGTCCGTCTGACGGACGCGCGTACCCCGCTGTCCCATACGCATGGTAACATCAGCAACGATGGCAAGATCGCCAGCGACACCGCAATCCAGACCGGTGACCGCATGCTCATCGCGGACGTCTCCGCCGGTGGCACGGTTGCCCGTTCCGGTGTGACCTTCGATGGTGCGGATACCACCAAAGCTCTTACGCCGAAGGGCACGTTCGAAACCTTCCTTCAGGCAAGTGACATTGCCGGCAAGGCGGACAAGAGTGCCACCGTGTCCAACGTGTCCTATTCCGGCAAGAAGATCCAGAAGACCATCAACGGCAGCACGACTGACGTCGTATCCGCCGCCACCCTGATGGGTGACATGGATGCGTTCGAAACCGGAGCCAAGGGTCTTGTGCCTGCTCCCGCGGCCGGTGATGCCAACAAGTACCTCCGCGGCGACGGTACCTGGGCCGACGTTGCCGAGGACACCGACACTACCTACACGTTCACCGGCGGCCAGACCAACAAGTTCACGGTCAAGCCCAGCAACGCCGCCGCCCAGGATGTTACGATCAACCCCGAGGCGACCATCACTGCTAACGTCACCAACGACACCGGCACCGATGTGACCCTTGCGGGAACCAACGGTACCAACGCCGTCACCTACAAGGCGACCCATAAGGTGTACCATCAAACCGCTCCCGGTTCCAAGGGCCCGAGCGCCGATGACATACTCGCGTTTGGTGACAGTTTCACTGTGCCCGAGGTTAGCGTCAATAAGACCGGCCACGTGGATGCCGCCACCGAGCATACGTTCACGCTTCCCAGCGAGACCGAGCTTAGCCTCGGAGCCGCTACCGGGTCCGGCAATGCGATCACCGGCATTGCTGTCAATGACCATGAGATCACTCCGACCTTTGGCAAGACCTTCGTGGAAGAGGGCGACTCCCGCCTGAGCGATGCTCGTACACCGCTGTCCCACACCCATGGCAACATCAGCAATGATGGTAAGGTTGGCACCGATTCCGACATGGCCATCGTCACCGGTACTGGTGGTATCGTCAAGACCGCCGACCTGACAACCACTGACGTGACTGCCACCGGCAATGCCACGAGCTTTGTCACCGCTGTCACCCAGGATTCCAAGGGTAAGATCACCGCGACCAAGTCCACGGTTCCCACCGCGGATGCCACCACGGCCGGCATTACCAAGCTGTACACCGGTACAGGCAGCAACACGGATGGTGCCATGTCTCAGGCAGCCGTCAACACGGCCCTCGCCGGCAAGCTTGACACAACTCTGAAGGGTGCTGCCAATGGTCTTGCCGAGCTGGATGCCGATGGTAAGGTCCCGTCCTCCCAGCTTCCCAGCTATGTGGACGATGTGATTGAAGTCGATGACTACGCTCATCTTCCCACGACAGGCGAGGCTGGCAAGATCTATGTGACCAAGGATGACAACAAAACCTACCGTTGGACCGGCACGGCCTATGCCCAGATCAAGGGTGATCTGGCCCTTGGTGAAACCTCCTCCACGGCCTATCGTGGCGACCATGGTAAGACCGCATATGACCACAGCCAGAACGCCGAGGTCCATGTGCCCACCACCACGACCGCCGGCAAGATTCTGAAGAGCACCACCGGCACCAGCGCTCCCGTCTGGGGCGATGAGACCCAGCTCTCCATGGGCAGCACCATCGGTAGCGGTAACGCTGTCACCGGTGTGAGTGTTGATGGTCATGAGGTTACTCTGACGATGGATAAAACCTTCGTTGAGGATGACGATGAAAGACTCAGCGACGCTCGCACCCCGTTGTCCCACGTCCATGGTAACATTGCAAACGATGGTACGCTTACCGAGAAGGGTGTTGTCGTTGTCACCGACGCCACTACTGGCGCGGTCAAGGGCAGCGCCATCGATCCGAGCGACATCATCCTTGAGGGTGATTCACGACTGACCGATGCGCGCACGCCGACTAGTCATGCACACGGCAACGTTACCAACGGTGGTGCCATCACTTCGGACACGGCCGTTGCCAATGGTGATAAGCTCGTCATCACGGATGCCTCCGGCGATTCCAAGCTGGCCCGGTCTCCGATCACCTTCGACGCTTCCACGACGACCAAGGCGTTGACCCCGAAGGGAACGTTTGAGACGTTCCTGCAGTCCCATCAGGACATCAGCGGCAAGGCTGATAAGTCCGAGACGGTGACGAACGTTGCCTACGACACGACCAACAAGAAGATCACCAAAACGATCAATGGTAATACTACCGATGTTGTTACGGCGGCGACTCTCAAGGCTGACATGGCCCTTGACAACGTCGAGAACAAGTCCTCCGCGACGATCCGTGGCGAGCTTACCAAGGCCAACGTCACTGATGCCCTTGGCTACACGCCGCCCGAGCAGGATACCACCTACGACGAGTTCGCCGGTTCCGATCCCGGTCTGGTTCCCGAGGCCACGGTCTCCGATGCGGCCAAGTTCCTGCGTGGTGATGGTACCTGGGCGAGTCCCGCCGAGGATCAGGACACCACCTATACCTTCGCCGATGGTACGAACAGCTTCACGGTCACCCCGAAGGGCGGCAATGCCCAGACGGTCAACGTCACGCCCTCGGCAACGATCACGGCTGGTGTTACCAATGCCGACGATACCGACGTTACCCTGGCCGGTACGAATGGCACCAACGGTGTTACCTACCAGGCCACGCACAAGACCTATCACGCCACGGCACCTGGTGCGGTTGGGCCCAACGGCAACGTTTCTCCGGCCCATGGCGAATCCTTCACCGTTCCTCAGGTCACGGTCAATACGACTGGTCATGTGAGTGCAATCACCGGCCGTACGGTCACGTTGCCCTCCGAGACTCAGTTGTCCCTTGGCACCGAGGTTGGTAATGGTAACGCCATCACTGGCATCGCCGTCGCGAACCACCAGATCACCGTCACGAAGGGTGCGAGCTTCCTGACCGAGCATCCCACCATCGACGTTGATACCGACACGACCTCCTCTGCCAGCCCCGACTATGGCGAAAGCTTCACCGCGGTCGACAGCGTCACCAAGGATGCAAATGGTCACGTGTTGAAGATCAACACCAAGACCGTTACGCTCCCCGATGCCGTTGACATCAGCGGAAAGGCCGACAAGAGTGCCACCGTGTCCAATGTGACGTTCGACAGCGCGACCAAGAAAGTCCAGAAGACTATTAATGGTGCGACCAGTGATGTCCTGGAGTTCGAGGCTGGCGATAACGTCACACTCACCGCAAGCGCTGGCAAGCTGTCCATCTCTAGCACAAACACTGACACGAAGGTCACCCAGACGGCTCGTACCGTGAATGGCAACTACCCTGTGCTGCTCTCCGGTGAGAACACCGCGGCCACCACGACTGGAACCCGCACCGCGTCCTTCGGTACTAATATCACAGCGAACCCGTCCACGGGCAAGCTGTCCGCCACCGAGTTCTCCGGTTCCGGTGCGAGCCTGACGAGTCTCCCGGCGGCGAGCCTGACCGGCACGATCGATGCGGGTAGGCTGCCCGACCTATCCTCCGTGTATTCTCCGGTCGGCCATAATCACGATTCTGTGTATGTCAAGCAGAACACGATCGGTGTCGCCAACGGCGTTGCGCCTCTCGGAGCTGACAGCAAGATCGATACGCAGTACCTGCCGTCCTACGTGGATGATGTCATCGAAGCGGCCGACTTTGCGTCTCTTCCGGACACCGGCGAGACGGGTAAGATCTATGTTACCCTGGACGACAACAAGACATATCGCTGGTCCGGCACCGCATACACGGAGATCAGTCCGTCGATCACGGTGATCGCATCTCAAAACAACGGATACATCAACGTCTCCGGTTCCGACGTGCTCGTCTATAGCCATCCCACGAATACGGCCCAGTCCGGATTCAACAAGCTTACGACGGACGCGCTCGGCCATGTTATCAGCGCAACAGCCGTTGCCGCGTCCGATGTCAAGGGTCTTGCAGGCATCGACATGACCGCCGCCACCAGCTCTGCCGACGGCACCCACGGCATGGTGCCCCAGCCGAAGGCCGGTGACCAGGGTAAGTTCCTCAGCGGCGCCGGCACGTGGGCAACCCCGGCCAACGACAACACCACCTATAGCTTTAGCGGCGGTACGAACAAGATCACCGTTACGCCCAGCGACGGTACTGCCCAAGACGTGACTATTACCCCAAGCACGACGATCACCGCCGGCGTATCCAACGCAGCCGATGCAATCGTTACGCTGTCTGGCCAGAATGGAACCAACGGCGTCACCTATAGTGCAAGCCATGCGGCCTCCGGTGTCACCGCCGGCAGCTATGGTACCGCACAGACCGCATCGTTCGGCGGCACTGTCTCCGTTCCGTCCTTCACCGTCAACGCAACCGGACACGTGACAGCCGCTGGCACTGTTAACATTACCATGCCGGCAAATCCGAACACCGATGTGAGTGTTGCCCAGACGGGTCGAACCACCAACGGCGACTTCCCGGTCCTGCTTCGCGGCACCTCCGCCGGCACGTCGGATGTCACCGCCGGAACCAGCTTCGCCACCGGTGTTACGCTGAACCCGTCCACCGGAAATCTGAAGGTTACGCAGATCAACGGTGCCACGGTCGGTAATTCGCCCAAATTCACGGATACGAACTACTACCACACCGCAGGATCCTGGAGCGGCATGGTCTATACGCTTACAGGCGCAGGCGGTGCCAGCGACATTAGCATCACCCTGCCGACCATCACGGTGGCAAATGGCGGTACCGGTGCCACAACAGGCGCTGGTGCTACCTATAATCTCATCAACCCGATGACGGCCTTGGCAAGCACTGGCCTGGCGGATGGTGACTACTTCCCGCTGCTGGATACGAGTGCGGCTACGGGCAAGAAGGTTACGCTCGGGAATCTGGCGACATACATCTCCGGCAGCATGTCTGACGCGTGGAGCACGCACGTCCAGTCTGGCAGCACCCAGCCCACCAACCAGACATCCGGAGACCTGTGGTTCCAGACGCTTTCCTAATTAAAATTAACGACATGGCGTCGGATTTGATGCCCACCAACATCCATATAATGTACGAACGGACATGACGAAATTCTAGCATTATTTGATGTTGGTGGGCAACCACCAAACCATGTGAAACGCGCATGTTTACGTATGAAACGCCGGCCACGCGTCCCTTGGCTTCCACCCTTGGGTAACTCGGAAAATCTTTCTTAAATTCTGAGAAAAGTGTGCCAAAAACCCTACGATTTGGCAGATTTTGGTCTCATGCAGAAGGGTATTCTAGCGCACTTTTGGCGCTAAAATGAATTCTTTACTGTCTTTTGTATTCTTGGCCAAAATCGGTCATTTCATGCATCCAGAAAGGAGGAAATCCTTAATCATGGATACGATCAAACAAAGATTAAGACGGTTCAACGGAACCGACTATGATACCGTACATCTGGAGACAGATGGCA
>Ga0256407_10007731_pt1 | contig 16024 bp, 19 predicted proteins | sample RumenRJG_04DNA_FD_193489 | JGI IMG/M metagenome (GOLD analysis project Ga0256407, IMG submission 193489) | Bovine rumen microbial communities from Lethbridge, Alberta, Canada - RJG_04 | ecosystem: Host-associated > Mammals > Digestive system > Stomach > Rumen | place: Canada: Alberta...
ACATTTTGTTTTCGACGGCAAAGTTACGATTAAGTGAGAGAATAACCAAAAGAACTCGAGTTTTTTTGGATTTTTCCAAACGAAAGTAACTTGGACGAAGTCAAAGGTACAAAAATATTTCGAGAATTATTAGGATTGCCATTTTAAGGGAATAAACAATTAAAACAGTATGAAGGAGTTTGTCATAACACAAAGGTTCGTCAAGATGGTCGTGAAGACAGGGTTTCTAATCCTGTTTGTACTCCTGCCTATATGTGTACATGCAGCAAGGAACACTCCTGAGGCATTGAGGGCGGACACAATTGCAGACTATGTCGAAGAAGGATTGCATATAGTACATCTAAAATATCAGTATTTTGGTGATAGATACATTTATGCACTATCAGAACAGGAACGAACTCTGAAAGAAAACTATGATGGAGAAGTAGAAAATGCAAGTCTTTTATGGGTTAACAAAGAAGAGAGAGTTAAGGATCTCATGCGTCTGCACCGATTATTCCGGACGGATGTGAGACGTTACGGGAAATTCAAATTCTTAAGTTCCCAATACCTTACATCGGTAGAGGTTTCGCATGGGACAAAAGGAGAGATCATAAAAGTGAGTTTGGAATCAGCTCGCTCATTGTATAAACATAAGAGTCGTAAAATAGAGAGGCTCATTAAACAGATGAGTACTCATCGACTATATGGGATTATGAGGGAAGAGCCAGGATTATATCATAAAGAGGGATTGGTTCTTTTTAAAAAAACAAATAATGGAATACAATGAAAATACTGAATACGTGTATTGGAGCAAATCAAAAGGCTTGCTACAGTACAAATACCTGAATGGCGAGGTCTATACGTTTTATAAAAAGTTGCCGTATAAGAAATAATCACAGAAAAAAGGAGCAATCATTAAATGAAAGCAATGAGTCCGTAAGATTTTAGCAAAACATTTTGGCGTGTGAATAATTTCATGTAAATTTGCACGACATAAGATAATAGAAAGAGCAACCGACAGCTTTATTGAAAGTCTCTCGAACTGCAATTCCAACAGACATGAACAAAGCAAGACGGCTGCCTGCTCACGCATCCACAACGGAAGCGTGGGCTTTGGCAGTTATAACATTTGTTCATGGGTAATTGCAGACCTGAGAGACTTTGTTGTACTTCCAAATCACAGCCCACGCTTTCCGTTTCTTTTTCACATTATTAATATATTATATCTATTCAAAACCAATCATAAATATGGAGAAAGAAGAAGGAGTCTTCGACCTGTTCAACCGTCTGCTGGAACGTGTGCAACAGACGGAGGAGGAGCAGCACGGGTGTCACATCAAACTGGTATATGTGGCATCGGGTGCGCAACATGTGGAGATACAGCATCAACATAACCATTACAAGTATTACAAGGAGAAGAAAAGGTTCAGGAACTACGAGGGCGATCCATATGAAGCCTTGCTGCTGCGGATCATAGAGCCTCTGAGGAATGGACGCAACTGGAAGGCGATACTCTTGCCCTATTGTGCCGCTGTGGAGGAGGGAGTACTGCCCCAATGGTCGCACACCTTGTTCGTCCAGAAGACAGGCATTGCTGTGCCTGCAACATCCTACAGTGACTGGATGAGGAAAGACAGATTCACGGAGGAGGAACTGGCACCTTATGTGGAACAATTCGGACGACTGAAACGGGAAATTGACAACTCCAGATGACAACACCTGCCGATTTGCCGTAGAAATCCGTAATAATCCGTAGAAATCCGTACTGATGACATCCCCTGCAACATTTTGTTGTGGGGGATTTATGATGTCCATACCTTTGCGGTGGAAATTGAAAGTGGTTCGCGATGAGCGGTTAGAGGTGATAGATGCCGGCAAACCTCAAGCCTAACATTCCAACCCTCTCAATCATCTAAATTTACTCACAACTAAAAAATGTATTTCTAATGATTAAATTAAGCAAACGAGGAATCGAAACCATCATTTGGATTCTGGGAGAGATTTTAGCGTTCATTCTGAAGATTAAAAAGGAGGTCAAGAACAATGAAGACAACAGTAAAACAACAACCGAGGGGACTGAGGAATAAGAACCCCTTGAACATCAGGTTCACACCCGGCACAAGACCTTGGCAAGGACAGAAGGGTCATGACGGAAAATTCTGCATCTTCGAGACGATGGAGGATGGGTACAGGGCTGCGTTCCGAGTGCTGGACTCCTACAACAAGAAGCATGGCATTTATTCTGTGAGGGAAATCATCTACCGCTGGGCCCCTCCACAGGATCACAACCATACAAGCGCCTATATCGAGCGTGTGTGCAAGGAAGCTTGTCTGGAGGAAACGGATCAGATTGTTGTGGATTCGTGGATAGAAGAGAAGCGTGATGATGTCATGCGGCTCGTCTGGGCGATGGCTAAGGTGGAGAACGGTGATTCGTTCGTCAGTTATAGTGACAAGGATGTTGTAGAAAGAGGCTATTATAAAGCGTTCCCGCAATATAAAAGAGGTTAGTGGTTAGAGGTAAGAGGTTAGCGAAGGGCTGACGCGATGTGCGAGCATTCTATAATAACTTTATAAAAAATGAGAAGAACTCAAAAATCCTAACAAACTAACAACTACATATGGTAAAAATCATTATCAACAACAAACGTGACCGACAGCGTCTGAGAGAGAAATATCAGTCGGTCAAACCGCCTTACATGAGCAAGGCACTCTCGTTTCAATTAAACTCACTTCTTGCCCTCCGCATCCGAAAGGACGCACTTTCGCTGCCATCGGTGGAGTTGGTGGGCAAATCAAAAGAATAGGTCATGGAAAAAGTAAGATTAGTGTTATCGCGCATATTTGGAACCCCTGCTTTCACGCAGGGTGTTCTAAAAGAGGAACTGACAGGCTTCACGTGCTACACGATGGAGCGGCGTGATCCCAACCACTGGGCAGGCATGAAGAATCTTTGTGCCATCCCTGCGGGACTGTACAAATTGAGGTTCTATACAAGAGACAATCTGAAACATAACTTCCAACTCTCCACGACAGGAGTGTACAGGACCGCCGCCTTCTCTGACAGCGCATCGCCATCGGACGCGGCAGCAGGCTGCATCTGTGTTGGCTCCGAGTACGACCTTAGGAGGGGGATCGTTGTAGAGGGAGAGATGGTTCTCGACAAAATCAGTGAATGGATTATGTACATTATGTATAAAGGTCTCATCTCAACAAAGATGAAAACGGGGGACGTGGAACTGCTCGTTGAATATGCCCCTGAATACTTCTACGATGTGAGAGGTGCGGACAACAGCAGGACGGAGGGCAAGGAATATGACCATCAAAACTGGAATTTTGCTCAATAACCCGTTCGGATTCAAGTTCGACAGGGAACCTGCCTGTATGACGGACTGCTTTGAAATGGCACTACATATCATCGAGAGCAATTACCCCATGCACATCATAGAGACGAGAAGCTTAGACCAACTGCTCCTGCGGAAGAATTTTGAGAGGCAGTATTATTGGCAATATCCTTTTGTGATGACGGGGTATGAGGGAGATGGCAAGATGAGGAGAGACCTCTTTGTGTATTTCTTTCTCCTATGGTGCAGGAAGAAGAACCAACCGCGAGCCTTTCCGTTCGAGGCCTATCATCGGGCATTTGAGAAGATTGAACACATTCGTGAGTCAGTCAAAGGTTAAAAGGTATCATGCCACGCATTGATAGTGCAGGCATGATAGTCAATGTTATCTCACCACGGTAAAGTTCTCGTTCAGCGTGAAGGTCTTTTCGTATCCCTTGGTCTTGACAGTGTAGGTTTCGCCCACTTGGAAGGCGGCGCTGCTGACGAGGCTGGCGCTGCGTCGGAGGGAGAAGGGAACCGTGATGGTTTCGAGGAGCTTGTTATTGCCGTCGTAGAGATAGACGGGTTCTTCCTTCACGATGTTGATGCCGATGAGGAGGGCAGAGGGCTGCTTGGATGTTTTGTTGGTGGGAACGGATGGCATTTCACCCATACCTCCTCCGACGGTGAAGATGGTGCCACCTTCGATGACGAGTGGGGCGAAGTCACAATCCAATCCTTCTTCAGGTGAACCTGCCTGGCTCCATGCATAGACGGTTCCACCTGTGATGATGATGGCAGGATCGGTGTCTTCCTGATTGTTGTTATTGCCTCCGAATGGCATGAAGAAACCACCCTTGGGGTTGGAATCGACAGCATCGTTACCTCTGCTTCGAGCAATGACGGTACCACCATTGAACTCGATGGTGGCGTTGGCATTGATGGCATCATCAGGACTCAGCACATCCACCATACCACCATTGACAACAACACCTTCCTTACCTTCGATGCCTTCTGCACCAGCTGTAGAGGTCTTGACAGTTACGTTACCACTATTGATGGTGATTTTACCTTTCGATGCGATGCCCTTGGTGGAAGCAACATACTTGCGTTTGCCTCCGAAGCCCATACCACCACCTTCTTCATCCTCTTCACCTTCTTCACCAGGATTGCCGAAGCCACCAAAAACGCCTCCGAATCCTCCAAAGTTAGGCATTCCACCTTCTCCAAAGTTGGGGAAACCTCCACCACCAAAGTTGGGAAATCCACCACCAAATCCACCTTGACGGGTACTGTCGTTACCTTCTGGACGCATACCTCCAAAGCCCGGGAAACCTCCACCTCCGAAGCCTGGGAAGCCTCCAAAGCCGCCCTGCCGTGTGCTGTCGTTTGCTTCACCTCCGAAGCCGGGAAATCCTCCAAAACCTCCAAAATCGGGGAATCCTCCTTCAGGCATTTGGAAGTTGCTGAAGTCGGGCATTTCGCCCCCACCAAAACCTCCGAAGTCGCCAAAGCTGAAAGGTTTTTCACCTAAGTGGTTACCAGATGTGGTGACATTGAGGGTGAGGTCTTCGATGGTGATGTCATCTTTCGTCTTGATGCCTCGACAACCATCCCCTGTGGCGATGATGTTGAGGGTGCCCTTACCTGAAAGGAGCAGCTTGTCTTTTGCCCAGATGGTGGCAGCCTTATGATTGGCTGTGTCGTTGCAAGCCGTGATGGTGAGCGTGTTCTCCGTACCATTGGCGACTGCAATCTCCACCTTCTTCTTGTTCTTCAAGTCGATGGGTGCACCTTCCTGACTGGTGAGATTCAGTTTGTTGAGCGTTATCTTTGCCTTGCCTGTCGTCTTGAGAACCAGTTGCCCGTCATCGCTCTTACCTGTCAGAAGTAGGGTGAGTTTATGGCTGGTGTATTTGCTGTCAATATTCACGTTGGCACCATTTACTGTGACAGTCACGCTGTCTTTCGCCTTTTGATCCACTTTGGCTGTGGAACCATTATAACGGATGGTGATGTCTTCTGCATAGCTTCCCAATCCACAAAGGGGAAGAGCTGCCAGGAGAAGAGTGATGATTCTTTTATTCATATATAATATTCAATTTTGTTTCTGGTTTGCTGGTTAGATGCACAAAGTTTCGAAAAAGATTAAAGGTCTATTGTTTTTTTAAGATTTATTTTGTTACTTTGCAACACCAAAAATGAAGCAATGATGGACTATCAAGACATAGCAGGACTGGAGGACGTGTTTTCGTCGCAGGTGGCAGAGAGTGACGGGGTGCATAACCACGAGATGAATGTGGCGTGGCGATTTGTGACGAGCACGAATGTGTCGGTATTTCTGACGGGTAAGGCAGGAACGGGCAAGACAACCTTCTTGCGGACCCTTCGTGCACGTACCCCTAAGCGGATGGTGGTGCTGGCACCTACGGGTGTGGCTGCCATCAATGCACAAGGACAGACGATTCACTCGTTTTTCCAGTTGTCGTTTGGTCCGATTGTGCCTGGGATGACTTTTCAGGATAAGGGAACTTATTATAAGATGAGTAAGGAGAAGAAGAACCTGATCAAGACGCTTGACCTGCTGGTGATTGACGAGATTTCGATGGTGCGCTGTGATGTGCTGGATGCAGTGGATCAGGAACTTCGTAAGTACAGGGACAAGAACAAGCCGTTTGGTGGGGTGCAATTGCTGTTGATTGGTGACTTGCAGCAGCTGGCACCTGTGGCACAGGAGAAGGAGTGGCAGTTGCTGGCTCCCTATTACTCAACCCCATACTTCTTTGGCAGCAAGGCCTTGCAGCAGATGCAATATGTGACGATAGAGCTGAAACATATCTATCGACAGCAGGATGCGGCGTTCATCAATATTCTGGGAAAGATTCGCAACCATCAGGTGGACACAGCTACCATGAATGCCCTGAATGCAAGGTATATGCCCGACTTCGAACCTCCGAAGAATGAAGACTGGATTCGCCTGACCACCCACAACAAGATGGCACAGACCTATAACGATAAGCAACTGGCGGCTTTGCCCTCGAAGGAGGTGGAGTTTGTGGCGGAGATTCACAAGAACTTCCCTGAGAGCAGTTATCCAGCGGACGAGCGGCTGATTGTGAAGGAAGGCGCACAGGTGATGTTCATCAAGAATGACCCTACGCCCGATAAGGAATATTATAATGGTAAGATAGGTGTGGTGAAGGGCTTTGCTTGGGATGATGAGACGGACAAACAGCTGATCGTGGTGCATTGCAAGGAGGATGACAAGACGATTTATGTTCCCCAACTGACGTGGGAAAACACGAAATATGTGATTGATGAGGAGACGAAGGAGATACGTGAAGAAGTGGATGGCACATTCAAGCAATATCCCTTGCGATTGGCTTGGGCGATTACAGTGCACAAAAGTCAGGGCTTGACCTTCGACCATGCGGTCTTGGATATCACGGATTCGTTCACGCATGGACAGGTGTATGTGGCATTGAGCCGTTGCCGTACCCTCGAAGGGATGGTGCTGGCACGCCCTTTGTCGGCAGGGTCTGTGATTACGGATGCGTCTGTAACTGCCTATATTGATCGTGAACTGATGGAGGCACAGCAGACAGAGGGGAAGTTGCCACAGATGATGTATGAGTATTATTTCTCATTGCTGAATGAACTCTTTGATTTTCAGCTGTTTAAGAAGGATGTGGAGTATCTGATGCGTGTGGTCAACGAACATCTGTATGCCAGCTCTCCAGCTTTGTTGGCTGTGTTGCAGGAGGTCTTGCCAAAGATGGATGCGGAGGTGTTGGAGGTGTCGCAGAAGTTCCAACGGCAATATGGAGCATTGATGAACCAAAGCGGACTGGCGTTTGCGCAGGACGAGAAACTGCAAGAGCGTCTGAAAGCGGCAATGGGCTATTTCGAAGGGAAGTTGCACGAACTGCTCGACCCTGTGATAGCACGTACGAAGGTGGTCATCAACAACAAGCAGGTGAGCAAGCAATACAACAATGCACTCGATGCGTTCATGCTGTCCTATAAGTTGAAGGTGGGCATCTTCTCGCGCCTGAAGGACAACGGCTTTTCCATTCGCGACTACCTGAGTGCCAAGGCGAAAGCGGTGCTCGACGAGGTGGAGGTTGACGAGAAGGAGGTCAAGGTGAAGAAGAAAAAGGTGAAAGAGGAGAAACCCAAGAAGGAGAAGGTGGACACGAGGGGTTTGACCTATAAGATGTTTCGTGAGGGGAAGACCATCAAGGAGATTGCTGCAGAAAGGTCATTGACCGTTGGAACGGTGGAGAATCATCTTGCCCACTTTGTGAAGAATGGCGAATTGGAGGTGAGCGAAGTGGTCAGCACCCAACACCAGAAGATGATTCGTGGTATCGTCAAGTCGTTCAACAAGGCCTATGCGTTGAGCGATGTGAAAAACTTGCTTCCTGACGATTACACGTATGCGGAAATCAAATTGGTCATTGCAGATATGGAGAAATGACGTGGTTCTTCTTTTGGAAAAAGCAAGAAAAAGCACAAATTATTTTGTAGTGTGCATGATTTACACTAACTTTGCAACTTGTATTGACAATTAACAAATAAAAAAATAGAAAGATATGGAACAAATGGATTGGTCAAGCCTTGGTTTTGGCTATCGCAAGACAGATTACAATGTACGCTGTTACTATCGTGACGGCAAATGGGGTGAAATCGAAGTATGTTCAGAGGAGACCATCCCTCTCCACATGGCTGCTACTTGTCTGCACTACGGACAGGAGGCTTTTGAGGGATTGAAGGCCTATCGTTGCCCAGACGGCAAGGTGCGTGTGTTCCGTTCAGACGAGAACGCAGCACGCCTGCAGAGCACTTGTCGTGGTATTCTGATGCCTGAACTGTCAACAGAGAAGTTCAACGAGATGGTGGATAAGGTGGTTCGCCTGAACGAGCGTTTCATTCCTCCCTACGAGACTGGTGCAACATTGTACATCCGTCCTCTTCTCATCGGTACCAGCGCTCAGGTGGGCGTGCATCCAGCTGATGAGTACCTGTTCATGATTTTCGTGACGCCAGTAGGTCCTTACTTCAAGGGTGGTTTTTCTTGCAACGACTACGTGATCATTCGTGAGTACGACCGTTCTGCTCCACTGGGTACAGGTATCTATAAGGTAGGTGGTAACTATGCAGCTTCTTTGCGTGCCAACAAGATGGCGCACGATCTTGGCTATGCTTGTGAGTTCTACCTCGATGCAAAGGAAAAGAAGTACATGGACGAGTGTGGTGCTGCTAACTTCTTCGGCATCAAGAACAACACCTATGTGACTCCTAAGTCAACATCTATCCTCCCATCCATCACGAACAAGAGCTTGATGCAGTTGGCAGAAGACCTCGGTCTGAAGGTGGAACGCCGTCAGATTCCAGAGGATGAGCTGGCAACCTTCGAGGAGGCAGGTGCTTGTGGTACGGCTGCTGTGATTTCTCCTATCGGCAAGATTGACGACTTGGAGGAGAAGAAGTCCTTCCAGATTTCAAAGGATGGCAAGCCTGGTCCTATCTCAGAGAAATTGTACAACAAACTGCGTGGCATCCAGTATGGCACAGAGCCAGACGTACATGGATGGACACGTGTGGTGATCGATTAAAAGACCCTCTCCCCCTGCCCCTCCCCCGTAAATGGGGAGGGGAGCCATGCGGGGTGTTGGGAAGAGATATACAACAAACCTATTTATCAAACTTTTAATTAACCCTCAAATCGGGTACAAGCCAGATGGCTTCTCCCTCCCCATTTACGGGGGAGGGTCGGGGAGAGGGTCTTTATTTAACTATGAAACCAACTCTTTTTCTCCTTGCTGCAGGAATGGGCAGTCGCTACGGTGGCTTGAAGCAGCTTGATGGTCTCGGACCTAATGGTGAAACGATTATGGATTACTCCATCTACGATGCCATCCAGGCTGGATTTGGCAAGATTGTATGGGTGATTCGTAAGGACTTTGAGGAGCAGTTCCGTACGCAGATCCTCTCTAAGTATGAGGGTGTCATCCCTTGCGAACTGTGCTTCCAGGGCATTGACAGCCTGCCAGAAGGCTTTAAGTGTCCAGAAGGTCGTGTGAAGCCTTGGGGTACGAACCACGCTGTGCTGATGGGTAAGGATGTCATCAAGGAACCATTCTGCGTCATCAACTGTGATGACTTCTATGGTCGCGATGCCTTCATGTCTATCGGCAAGTATCTGTCTAATCTGCCAGAAGGTGCGAAGAACAAATATGCAATGGTGGGCTTCCGCTGCTGCAACACGTTGTCAGAGAACGGTTCTGTGGCTCGTGGTGTGTGCATGTACGATGATAGCCGTCACTTGGTGGATGTGGTGGAACGCACAGAAATCCTGCGTCAGGCTGACAAGGGCAATGCCATCTGCTACAAGGATGAGCAGGGCGAGTGGATTCCACTGGACGAGAACGTGCCTGTGAGCATGAACATGTGGGGCTTCACTCCCGACTACTTCGAGTACAGTGAGGCTTATTTCAAGGAGTTCCTGTCCGACCCCAAGAACATGGAAAACCTGAAGGCTGAGTTCTTCATCCCGCTGATGGTGAACAAGCTCATCAACGATGGTACAGCTACTGTGGAAGTGCTTGACACCACGTCGGTTTGGTTTGGTGTGACATACGCCGCTGACCGTGAAGCTACTGTAGAGCGCATCGCAAAGCTTGTGGCTGACGGTGTATATCCTAATAAACTCTTTTAATAAAAGTAGAAAGTGAAGAGTGGAGAGTGAATGATGTTCACTTTTCACTCTTCATTCCATATCAATCATAGCATGAAAGGAATAGTGCTCGCTGGTGGTTCGGGTACAAGGCTTTACCCCATCACCAAGGGAGTGAGCAAGCAGCTCATCCCCATCTTTGACAAACCCATGGTGTATTACCCCATCTCGGTATTGATGCTGGCTGGCATCAGGGATATATTGATTATCTCGACACCTTACGACTTGCCAGGTTTCAAGCGTCTGCTGGGCGATGGCAGTGATTATGGGGTACATTTCGAATATGCCGAACAGCCTTCGCCCGATGGTTTGGCACAGGCGTTCATCATTGGTGAGAAGTTCGTGGGCAAGGATGATGTGTGCCTCGTGTTGGGTGACAACATCTTCCATGGTCGTGGTTTCTCAGGCATGTTGAAAGAGTGTGTAGAGAACGCCAAACAGGGAAAGGCCAGCGTCTTTGGTTATTGGGTGCAAGATCCAGAGCGTTATGGCGTAGCTGAATTTGACAAGGAGGGCAACTGCCTTTCCATCGAAGAAAAGCCCAAGCAGCCCAAGAGCAACTATGCTGTAGTGGGTCTCTACTTCTATCCTAACAAGGTGGTGGAAGTGGCAAAGAACATCAAGCCTTCGCCTCGTGGTGAGTTGGAAATCACGACGGTCAATCAGGAGTTCCTCAATGAGAAGAACCTGAAGGTACAGTTGCTGGGACGTGGCTTTGCATGGCTCGATACAGGTACGCACGATTCCCTCTCTGAGGCTTCGACCTTCATCGAGGTGCTGGAAAAGCGTACGGGTTTGAAGATTGCCTGCTTGGAGGGCATTGCCTTCCGTCAGGGCTGGATTTCGGCAGAGAAACTGCGTGAACTGGCTCAGCCGATGATCAAGAACCAGTATGGGCAATATCTGCTGAAATTGGCTGACACGTATTATTTTGGAGAAGCCAAGTAATTGACGATTTGAAGAATTACTATTTACTATTGGATTATGTTGAACGCATTGAAATGGACTGCTGGTGCAATGCTGTTGGCGATGGCATGCACAGGAAACAAAACTGCGACACAGGGCGAAGCTGCTGCTGAAGATTCAGCTGTAGCTGAGGTGCCTGTGTCAGACACATTGGTGTTTGAAACCATCGACTTTGTTGACTCCATGTCTTACAAGATCAAGGTGGTCGATTACAGTGGTGACGAAGAACCTTATCCGTACACGATTGAGACGGTGACCGACTATTGCAACTTGAGCACGCTCGAGGCTGTGGCTGGTAAACCCGAAGCGGTGGAGTTTGTCAACCAGTGGTTGACGCTCGACGCTGCCGCTGAGATGGTGGAAGCGCCTGTGACAGCTGAGAAGGTGGCAAAGAAGTATGCCGAACTGAAGAAGCAGGGCATCACGGATGTGCGTTCAGCTTTCAAGGATATGAGTGGAAAGCGTCTGGCTGAAGAGGATATAATGCCGGAGCTGGGCTTTGCTTCTGCCAACGAATACGAGGCAAACGTGTTTGTGAATTGGCAAGCACCTAACGTCCTTACTTTATGGGATGGCGGCTATGAATATTTTGCTGGTGGTGCGCATGGTATGCCTTGGGGAATTGGTAGAACCTTCGACTTGAAGAACCTGCGTGTTCTTACCCTCGACGACATCGTCGCGAAGGAGGGTCGCAAGGCTGTGCTGAAGATGATTGTGGCTCAGTTGCAGGAGGAGTATGGTGATACGGACATGCTGAATGCGCCTGATGACATAGATTTCCCTGGCGCCGATCCTTCCTTGATGAAGGAGGGTGTGTCCTTCGACTATGGTGCCTACGAGATTGGTCCCTATGCCTTGGGTATGCCTGGTGTCATTATTCCATACGAGAAGATGAAGCCCTACCTCACGCCAGAGGTGAAGGAACTCTTGGAAATGGAATAACCAGCCCCTGCGCAGGGTGATTTTCAACCACAGAAAAATAGATATGACATGAAGAAACTGAAAACTAAATGGCTCATCTGGACGAGCAAGGTGTTCGTGTCAGCAATTTCCATGCTGGGCTTCTCGTCATGCTGGTTTCAGCCTTGCATGTATGGTGTGCCCAGAGATAATTGGGAAGATTCGACTGCAACGGATTCTGCAGCCTTGGATACGATGAGGAGATTCAAGGCTATGTATGGTGTAGCTCCAGCTCCTTATCGGCAAGTGGATATTGATAAGGAAGGGGTTGAGATTGAAATCAAGCAGGACTGATCTTCATGGCGATTCTCTCTCTGAAACAAACGGTGGGATTGGAACTTGATCGCCGATTCCGTCACAACCAGAAGCTGCTGCATCCTTTGCGGCAGCTCTTTTGGGAATGTACCCTGCGTTGCAATCTGCATTGCAAACATTGCGGCAGCGACTGCAAGACGGAAGCTTTGGCGCCCGACATGCCTGCTGAGGATTTCCTGAAGGTGATTGACGAGCAGGTGACGCCTCATGTGGAGGATAGGCACGAGGTGATGATTATCTTCTCAGGTGGTGAACCTTTGGCACGTAAGGACATCGAGGACATCGGTCTGGAACTCTACAAACGGGAATATCCTTGGGGGCTGGTGACCAATGGCATGATGTTTACGGAAGAGCGTTTCAAACGCTTGTGTGCTGCTGGTTTGCGAAGTGTGGCAGTCAGTCTCGATGGCAACGAGGAAGACCACAACTGGATGCGTGGACACGAAAGCAGTTTCAAGAATGCCATGCGTGCCATCCGTCTGTTGGCTGGTCAGAAGCAGGTGGTTTGGGATGTGGTGACCTGTGTGAACAATCGCAACATCAATTATCTGCCCGAACTGAGGGACATGCTTTATGAGGCAGGTGTACGCCAGTGGCGACTCTTCACCATCTTCCCTGCCGGACGTGCCAAGCAGCATCCTGATCTGCAGATTGCTGATGAGAAGTTCCGTGAATTGATGGACTTCATCGTGGCTTGCCGCAAGGAAGGCAAGGTGCATGCCAGCTATGCCTGTGAGGGTTTCGTGGGCGAGTATGAGGGCAAGGTGCGTGATCACCTCTACCATTGTGCGGCAGGCATCAGTGTGGCTTCCATCCTGATTGATGGCAGCATCTCAGCTTGCACCAGCATTCGTGGCAAGTACTATCAGGGCAACATCTACAAAGACAACTTCTGGGACGTGTGGGAGAATGGCTTCCAGAACTATCGCCAACGCGACTGGATGAAGAAAGGTGATTGTGCCACCTGCAAGATGTTCCGTTACTGCGAGGGTGGGGGAATGCACTTGCGAGACGAAGAAGGGAACTTGATGTTGTGCCACTTGAGGAAGTTGAAAGTTGAAAATTGAAAATTGATAGTTGAAAATTGAAAGTTGGCTACGCCGAGCGTGCTAAAGATACGATAAGAAATTTAAAGACATAAAAAGGGCTACACCGAATTGGCGTAGCCTTTTTCATTATCTTAATTTTCAATTTTCAACTTTCATTTTTCAGAAAGTCTGCTGCCAATCTTCGTCACGCGTCCTTCTGTTGGCTTGCCTACAGAGTCGGTAGCTTCTACGCCACGAGTCTTGGCATAATATGGCTCGTAATAATAGCCATCATAATAGTAGCCGCCATCCCATCCCCATTCGAGATAAACGTAGCCATAGCTACTGTAGAGCCTATCGTAATCCGCCCAATTGTAGTAGTTCTGAATCTTGAGGAGGTCGAAAGGAGAGGTGCTGTTCGTGAAGTAGCCCGTAAAGTGACGGTCGCTCAGACGATAGTTGCGAATGCTCGTGTTGTACTCTGGATAGCCAGGGTAGGTCAAGAAGATGACGCCATTGTTGATGGTCCAACTGAAGCGGTAGCTGAGTCGCTGATAAGGACCTGTGCGATACCAATCCACCTGATAGCCATAGCCGTGAGTGGCATACTCGTAGTCAGGATAGAAGATGATGTCGGTGTCGTAAGAGTCATACTCCACATAATCACCGTTCGGGTAGGTGTAACCGTAGTACATACCCCAGTCGCCTTGCCACTGGCCAGAGAGATGCATAGCCTCTTCCGTGTCGTCGTCAGAGCACGAAGTGAACATCAGGCAGAGCCCTGCCATTGCGATGATGCTAAAGAGTGAAAATGCTTTTTTCATATCGTTATTGTTTTTAATGGTGAATAATATCATTGATTATTTTGCTCTGAAAAGCGGTTGCCGATTTTGAAGGCTGGAGCCTTCTCTGTTGGTGTCCCGCTGATGTCTGTTGCCGCATTGGCATCACGTGTTTTAGCGTTATATTCAACATCATAGTAGTAGTAGCTGTCGCTGGTGAGCTCGCTGGCGACGATGAGTCCTGTCCATGTCCAGCAGAGGATGGTACCAGCCGTTTCCATGTTGAGAGCCGCATAATCCGACCATTTATAGACCTTCCAGATGGCATCGAGGTCGAAGCGGGTAGGGCTGTTGTTGAAGTAGCCCGTGAAGTGCTTCTTGCTCAGGTCGTAGTTGCGGATGCGTGCATTCAGTTCTGGGTGTCCAACGTAGTTCAGGTAGATGATTTTCTTATCCACATACCATGTGAACTCGTAGAACATCTTCTCGTATGGACTTTTGTTCCCCAAGGCATTAGGCGTCTGGCTGTACCAGTCAATCTGGTATCCCTTTCCCTTCGTGTCATACTTCTCGTCTGGGTAGAACACAACCGAACTTTTGTAGGAGTCAAATTGTCCCAGTTCGCGGTCTTCATAATACATGCCCCAATAACCTTCCCATTCGCCCGAGAGCTTCATGGCGATTTTCTCGTCCTTATGACACGATGTGAACACCATGCAAAGGCACAGCGTGGCGAGGATGCCCAAGAGTCCATTTTTCCGTTTCATATCTAATAAATTATGTAGTGATTGTAATTGTGAGGGCAAAGGTACGACATAAAATTGGAACATCGGTAGGAATTCAACTATTATTTGTGGGAAATCCTTTGTCCTGCATAGGAAAATCCCCCACTTTTACATACCTTTGCAGCGAAACAGAATAAGATTAGGTATAAAATGGCAAACAAGATAGAGACAATGCATTTCCGTTCGGATGCATTCAGTACAGATTTCAAGCATGAGTTGTCTTACGATGTTTTAGGACGAGATATCCTGAACTGTGCGGAGAATCATGCATCCATGCGTGGGTTCGGATTCAGCGACTTGCTCAAGGCCAACCACTCGTGGGTGCTATCCCGTCTGTCGATTGAGATGCGTCAGATGCCACCCATCTATAGCAATTACCACATCGACACTTGGATTGAGAACGTCTATCGCATGTTTACCAACCGCAACTTCTGCATCAGGAACGATGATGGTGATGTGTATGGCTATGCGCGGAGCATCTGGGCAATGATAGACAACACGACGCGTCAGCCGCTCGACCTTGTGTCTATCTACGGTGAGGAGTTCCGGCAGTGGCTTGGTCCAGAGATTCCCTGCGAGATGGACACACACAGCCGTCTGCGTCCGCTCACCGATGTGGAGCCAGCGATGCAGATTGAGGCTCGCTATAGCGACCTCGACTGCAACGGACACTTCAACAGCATCAAGTACATCTCGCACATCCTCGACCTCTTCTCGAAGGACTTCTACACAGACCACCGCATCCGTCGTGCCGAGATTGCCTATGTGGCTGAGGCGTATTATGGCGACGAACTCTCGTTCTTCCTGAAGGAGCAGGAGCCGCTACGCTATCAGGTGGAAATCCGTAAGCACTTCAGCTCCGACGGCCGTGGTGAGACGATTGCCCGTTGTCTCGTGGTGTTTGAATAGCGTTAGGGCTTCGCCATGTCGCGGAGGTTCATGGTCTCGATGGTCACTGCCTGCGCATAGTAAGCGCTGTTGGCCTCAAACTGGGGGTTCACCTGGGTCTTCTCGTCGTCCAGGTACTGCTTCACACCGGGTGCGGTGCGGATCTTGCGATAGATAATCTTGCTCATGATACTTAGATTTATTTTTGTTTTGGTTGTTGTTCTGCTCCCAACTTGGGGAATGGAAGCTTTTC
>Ga0256407_10007734_pt1 | contig 16022 bp, 9 predicted proteins | sample RumenRJG_04DNA_FD_193489 | JGI IMG/M metagenome (GOLD analysis project Ga0256407, IMG submission 193489) | Bovine rumen microbial communities from Lethbridge, Alberta, Canada - RJG_04 | ecosystem: Host-associated > Mammals > Digestive system > Stomach > Rumen | place: Canada: Alberta | collected...
ATTTCCTTATTTTCTTTATTTAATTCTTTAACTTGATAATTAATATTTTTAAAATAATTTTCAATTATGGAATATTTTTCTTTTTCTAATTTTGAATTATATTCTTGAGAAGCTATTGATAAATCTAATTCTTTATTTAAAGAATTAATTCCTTCATTTAATGATATTATTATATGTTCTAAATCCATAAAACCATCATAATCAAAGGTTCCTGTTTCTCTTGAAATATTAGAAATTATTGACATATATTATTTTAATTAATGAAATATCATTTACTTATAAATATTAAAAAAATAAAATATAAATAATAAAATTAATTATCATAAAAAATAAATTATATTAAATCTAAATTATAATAATTAAAACATTTATCTTTTATAAGAAAAACAGTCATTTGATTAAACCCTGCTATTATATAATCAAAATTAGAATAATTGTTAATAACATAAACATTAATTTCATTTTCAATATCTTTAATATACAATAATTCATTCTCAAATAAAAAGAATATTCCATCTTTATTGAAATTACATATAATATAATGGGATTGATTATTTTTATCACTAAGTTTATATTTATATAATAATAAATTATTAGAAATGTCATTAATAATATTATCTCCCATCAATTCTTCTTTAAATATATTATTTTTTGAACAATTAAAAGAATTAATTATATTATATTTTCAAAATCAATTAACCAAATTAATCCTATATTAAATATGATAAATAAATATTTTTTTTTATAAATAAAAATTTATTTTTCATTGATAGGAATAAATAAATAAATCTTTTTTAAAATATTCATTCCCCATTTGTAAAAAATTAAATTATAGGTAGTTACAATTAAAACCAAATTATCTTTTAATTTCTTTATAAAATATAGGGAAAAAAATGAGGAGATATGTCATCTCTTTTAAATCCTCATCTAATTTTAGAATATGAATAAAATTCTATGATTCATTATTTATAAAATTTGAGGAAATATCTTTATTATTTTTCTTAAATATATTTTTTAACTCAATATATGATAAACAATATAAAAAATTTTTTTTAGCCATAATATATTTATGATATTTGAAATCATTATTTATAAATAAATATTTTTCTTTAAACATAAAATCATTGTTATTATCTAATTCATAAAGATACTTATCTTTTTTAGTTATAAATAAATTATTGTAATTTGTTAATATATCTTTAAATAAAATATAATTAACTCTTTTAATTTTATTAAACATATAATCATAGATTATCATACTTTTTTTATTTATTAATATTATTTTTTCAATATTAGGAAAAAATAAACAATTTTGAAAATATAATTTTTTACAATTTTTCAAATATCCTTTCTTGAATTTTATATTAAAATAAAGAATAATAATAAAATCATCCCTAATATTGATATTTTTGAATGATGATTGAATAAAATAATTATTTGAACTAATAAAATAATCTTTCAGCACATTAATATGATTTATTTTTTCTTTTATTTTAATTAATAAATTTGTAATAATTATTAAACTTAAAAATATTTTGAAGAATTGGAAAATATATTTATTTTTTTTCTCTAAAAAATTGATATGTTTTCATTAAATTTTCACATAATAAAGTTAATAAAAAATTCATTCTAATTGATTGTTCATAAAATGGATAAAAAAGAAAATTAATTTTTTACTTCTAAAGAATTAAAAAACTATTTAATTTCATTTAATTTTTCTAAATATTTTTATATAATTTCTTAATATTTGATAGATAATTATTAAAAAATTTAACATTCCCACAATATAATTCATTAATTGATACTTCTTTACAATTGGGACATAATGGTAAAATAAAAATCAATTTTTGGAAATATTATTTCAATAAGTCTATGTTTATTTATTAAATCTTCATCTTTTTTGTGCAAACAATAAAATCCATTACATTTATCACAAAAATTAGAATAAAAAGTAATATTATAATGAAAAAATTTTAAAAAACATTTCTTACAAAAATTAAAATTTTGAGTAAATTTTATAAAGATGATATAAAATTAAAAATTGATTTAAAGGATTAAAATCATAATGACCTTTATGACATTTAGATTCTATAAATATTGTTGATTTAGAATAATATAAGTGAATTATTGGAATATTTTCATTATTTTTAAAAAAAAGACTTTCGATAAGTTCCGTATATGTAAAGTTCAATTTATTCAATAAATTTTATTAGGAAATTTTTTTTTATTCATATTTTTATTTAAATTTTTTATTCAATTATTTTAAAAATATAAATACATATTTTTTATTTAAATAAAAAGTAATATTTATATTAAACTACTTAATAAAAATTTTCCATAAAAAATTTGGTGAATAAAATCAATTAAAATAATTTATACAAATTTGTTCTTTATCGTTGTCAAACAAAATTCATCTAAATTTTGTATAGCTTCATTTTCTTTTTTTAATTTTAAATAGCAATTAGCTCTCATAACATAAAAATCAAGACTTTTCTTATGTTTATATTTTTCATAATAATGAATATAACAATCAAAGTCTTTAATAGCTTCTTCATATTTTTCAGTTAAATAAAAGCACATTCCTCTTTTAGAATAAGCTTCATAAAAATTTTTTTTAATATCAATAACATTACTCAACATACTAATTGCTTCAGTAAATCTTTCTAATTTCATTAAACAAGTTGCTTTATTATAATAAACAGAAATATCAGAAGATTTGATTAAATTTTTTCTATCATAACTTAAAATAAAATTATAATTAAAAATAGCCTCTTCAAATCTTCCTAATTTACTAAGACATAATCCTTTATTATAATAAGCATCTACAAAAGTTCGATTTAATTTAATAACATTATCAAACATTTCAATAGCATTTGAATTTTGTTTTAATTCCATAAAACATAAACCTAATCTAAAATATGTTTCTTGAGAACTATTATCTAATTCAATAGCTTTTTTATAATCTGTAATAGCTTCTTTAAATTTTCTCATTTTACTATAACAATAACCTCTTTGAAAAAAAGCATTAATAAAACGAGGATTTAATTCAATTGCTTTTGAAATTTCCAAAATAGCTTCATCAAATCTTTCTAATTTAATATAACAACTTCCTCTTTCAAAATAAGCTTGTGGATAATTATTATCTAATTCAATAACTTTATTCATTTCTAAAATAGCTTCTTTAAATTTTCCTAATGAATAATAACAATAACCTCTTTGAAAATAAGCATCAACATAATTATTATTTAATTCAATAGCTTTATTATATTGTGAAATAGCATCTTCTTTTCTATCTAAATTACTTAAACAAATTCCCTTATTAAAATAAGCAGGAGTATAATTTGGATCTATTTGAATAGCAATATTATATTGACATATTGCTTCTTCCTTATTTCCCATACAATATAAACAAGCTCCTATACTGTTATATATTTTTGCTGTTGGTTCTAATTCAAGAATATTTTTATATTTTGATATTGCTTCATTGTAAAATTCTAATTCTTTAAAACATTTTGCTTGACCATATATTGCTTCTATACATTTTGGATTTAATTTTAAACATTTATCATATGTTTGAATACTTTTTGGAAAATTTTTTAAACCTGAATATATTTTTGATTTTAATAAAAGAGATTCAAAGCTGTTTGGATATAATTTTAAATGCTTCATTATGTATAATAGAGCTTTTTGATAGTCTTTTGATAAATAATTATCTTTTGCTCTTTGGAGATTTGATACTGAATCATCGTTATTGTTTATCATTTCGATTTATTTTTGAAAAATTTATTAATAATAATTAAATTGCCAAATATTTTATTTTTATGAAGTATTAATTTTTTTTATATTAAATCTTCCATATTTTTTTTTATATGAATTAATAATCTTTTAAATGGAAGAAAAGACAAAAAATATAGTTTTAAATGAAATTGAAACAATTGTAAAATATTTAATTGAACAAAGCAATAATAATAAAATAAATAAAGGAAAATTAAGTTTTATTGAAACCCCGAAAGATAGTATTTCTCAACTTTTAAATGAAACTATAAATAATGAAAATAAAGATTTAGGAATTCCAAATAAAATTAGTTTTGAACATAAACAAAAATTTAATACAATAAGTGAAAATCAATGTCATTATTTTACAAAGGAAACAAGTAAAGAATCAATATTTGAAAAAAATAATGTAAATTCAAATAAAAATAAAAATGATGATAATGGTAAAATAAAAGAAAAAATTATTGGAGATTTTTTCTTAGAATGTGATAATAATTATATTAAAGATATTAGAAGAAAACATTTAAATTATTTTAAAAAAATATATGATGAAATGTTAAAAGAATGGAAGAATGTAAAAGTTTTTCATTTATTTAATAAAAAATTAATATCTTATTATTTTATTACATTTTGTTTAAGAAATGAATTTGAACTTTTTATTAATAGTTGGAATAATAAAGATATTAATAAATTTTTTATAAATCAAATTTATTTATTTATTTCTGTTTTATATCTAAATGAAAATTGTTTTTTAAATAAAACAGAAATGAGAAACTTTTTAAATGCTTTTGAATATTCTTTGCAAAATTTTCAAATGTTAAATCTTTTTACAGAAAATGATAAAATTAATGATAAAGATAAATTAACTTTTAAAACTAAAAATAAAATAATTTTATCTCTATTCCAAACTGTAAATACATTTAAATTAGAATATTTTCATGATATTTTTAAATTGTTAGATTGTATAAAAAAGAATGAATCTTTATTAAAAATTATTAAAGATATTGAACAAAAATCAAAATCAATTCAAGAGTATGATTGAAACATAAATAATTGTTATTTTGTATATTAAAAAAATATATTTATTAGAAACATATAATAAAACAATTATTTTTTATAAAAAAATAAAAATAATTTTATTCTTTTTAAATATTTTTCATTTCCCCAAAATCAGCAGTTTTAATATCATTAATACTAGGATTCTTCAACAATTCATCTTCTTCTTTCATTTTTTTTTTATCTTTATTTTCACATTCTTTTTTTTTATAAATTAAAACATAAGCATCTTTTGTAACAACATCTTCTTTTTCAATTTTTTTAATATTAGTATCATTAATATCATACCATTCATTATCATTTCTAACAATAGCTTTATAATGAGCATTTTTAATATTTCCCATATGACATAAAATTGAATTTAAATCATAAATTACTTCTTCATCTTCACCTGGAAAATAACTTGTTAAATCTAAACCATCTAAAGAATAACCAACTAAAGTTTCATCTTTTTTATTATTTAACATATCCATTAAATCATCAAATTTTTTTTTTATTCTTTTAATATTTAAAATTAAATATTCAGGAGCTTTATAAGTTTCCATTGTTTTATATGGTTCAACTCTTCTTGAACATTTAGGACAAATATAATCTTTTTCTTTTTTTAATCTTTCTTCCTTTTTTGATATATCGAAACAATCATAAATATTTATTTCTTCTTGCATTGCTAATCTTGGATCTGTATCATCTTCTAATTGAGTATAAAATTGATTGAAATTTTCTTTAAATTTTTCAAAGTCTACTAAAATAAAAATTGGTCTTGAAATTTGTTGTTTTAATATTATTTCTTTTAATGGTGTTGATTGAGGTAAATTTATTTTACAAAATGAAGATTTATCACTTGAAATATTACAAAATTCACATTTTGGACCACTATAAAACCAACTATCACTTTTTTCTAAATTATGATAAAAATATAAATCAAAGAAACTTTCTTCTTTATTTATTTTACTATATTCACTTTCTATAAATGAATCATCATTTAATTTTTTATAAAAATCAGTATAATATGTATCATCTAAATTTCCTTCTTCATCATGTCTTACCATATCATCCATTGATCTTCTATAATATTTAAATATTTCCTTATTTAAATCTTTTAATGTTAATCTTTGATTCATTGAAAATACTTTTGAGTATGTTAATGCATTTATTTTTTTTTTTATTGAAAACCAACCTTTTTCTTCTTCAAAATTAATTGGAGTAATATAAAAATTAATTAAATCTCCATTTATATTATCTGGTACTTCAATAAATGAAATTTCCCATTCGATGAAAACTTCATCTGAAAAATTATATCTTGTAAAAATATAATCAAATATTAATACATCATCATCTAAAATTTTAACTAATTCACAATCTTTAAAAAGCATACATTCAATTTTAGATTTTTTAAATTTTTTATATTCTTTAATTCTTTTTTTAATATCTTTAACACTAGTAAATTTATTAACATCAAACAATTCAACATTAACATATTTATATTCAAAATCATAAGGAAAAACTCTAAAATGAATTTTAGAAAATTCTTCTTTATTAGGAATAGGTAAACCAAAATATAAAAAAGGAGGATAAGTAATAGAAACACTTTTACAAAAAGGGCATTTAATTTTCATTTTTAATTGACCTTGAAATAAATCAATAATAATAGATTTATTCATAGAAGTATGAGCCTTCCACCATCTATTACAACATTTTCTATCACTTTCTCCATTTAATTGTTCATAAAAATTATAATTATCATCATTATTTCTATTTTTAACTTCATTTAATTCAGTATGTAACTTATCTAAAATTACAATTAAAATATCAAATGCATCTATATTTTGTTGACTTGATATATCTTTTAACATTGAAAAAAATAAATTTCTAAAATGAGTTATATTAATTTCTGTATTTGAACCAACCCATAATTTATTTATTAATTCTGCATAAACTTGAACAAGTGATTGATCATCTTTTGCATTTCCATTTGAGTCTAAATAATTATTTGATAAAAAAAATTTTGTTAAGGAATTACAATGAGATAATACTTGTATTGCTGATAATAAAAAATCTATTCCTCCTAAATTTTTAATTCCTACTAAACCATGTTTAGATTTTTCATTTAGAAATGCATTTAAATTTATATTTTGAATTTCTGAAGTTTGAAGGGATGCTTCATATAAATTTGCTATTTTTTTATGAAATTCTAAATGTTGATAATCATTATTTTTACAATTTTCACTACAATATATTGATTGTGAACAATGAGAGCAAAAAATTATTTTTGTTGGATCTTCAATTTTAAAATTACATAATGAACAATGATATATGTTATTAAATTTTTTTAGAAATGGTTTTACTATTGAATTTTTACTTATTGCTTCACAGATTATTAAATTTTTTTTTTCAATTAATATTTCTGTTATTTTTTTATCTTGTTCTATTTCTTTTAAATCTTGACATTTTATTTTAAAAGATTTATTTACATTAATATATGATATTATCATTTCTACAATATCTTTTTTTTTAAATTCGATTAAATAAATTCTAAATTCAAAATCATAATCTCCATATTGTTGTTGTTTTGCAAAATGAATAAAACATCTTTCAATTTTTTCTATTAATTGTTTTACTGTTGAAAAATGTGACATTTGCATATTTTTTGGAATTAAATTTTCTTTACTTCTATCTCTTAAATATTCATTAATATATAAAACTTTAAATTTGAATAAATTAATTTCACAATTTTTTTCATCATCAATAATATATCTTTCAATCTCAGAATTATTTTGAAAATAAAAATTAATTATTTTATATTGTTCAGCATCAATTATTTCATATTCATTTTTTCTTTTTATAATATCATTTTTAACATAAGTATTTGTATAAATATCAATTGGATCATACCAAAAAATTTTTTGTTTACAAAAAAAAAAATTATTAATTGGACCTGGATAAACTCCTTTTAATTCAGTTTCATCATCATCAATATTTTTTTCAAAATATAATAAACAAACATTATTTGCAGAAAATAATTTATCAATTTTTACATTTTCCATATTAAATGCTTTATTAAATTCAATCATTGAATTTAACCATTTTTTATTTATTAAAAATACTTTATCACCTTTTTTAAATGGTAATTCTGGAAGATTTTTAAATTTTTTATATTGCTCATTTATATTTAAAATATTTGTTTTTTTACTTTTTAAATCTATATAATTATTTGTAAAATCATCGTTTAAATATTTTATTATTTTTGGAAATGTAGTTTGAATTTTATCATTTATTTCTTTGTTTTTAAAAACATTTTTAATAGAAATATTTTTACAAAAAAATAAAATCCAAGCTGCAAAAATCATTCTATCTTTTTCTTCTAATATATCAACACAATTTAAAAAAATTTGAAGTATTATTGTTATGACATCTTCATTATATCTTTTTAAATCTAATAACTCAACCCAATTTAAAAGTTTACTTGAAATCAATAATAATTGATTATCATCTTTATTTTTTTTAAAAATAATAGATAAATTATATAATACTTGGATTTTAACACCAATATATTCATTGTTTCCACTATATTTAATTAAATTTAAATAAAAATTTGCATTTTGCATATCATTCTTTAATATTAAATCTTTTGATGCTTCTAATAATTTATTAGAACTTATTTCTTGATATTCTGAAGTCATAATAAAAAATAAATTAATTTAATAAGATAAATTAAAAATTTAAAATAATATTAATAAAAATATAAGTTCAAAAGAGAGAACTATTATAACAAAAATAAAAAATAAAATTTAAAAAAAAAAGTAAAAAATGATAAAAATCCTACTTTTTATCATTAAATAAAGAAAAAATTGTTGAAAAAAAAATTAATATTTTGTTCTTTTAAAAGGATCCAAATTCAAAGTAGTAGATTTAAGCATAGGAGAAGGAGCTCTATATCCAGCAGGATTAAATTTCTGAGTTCTATTCATATTCTGATTCATATTATGAGATTGTATCATAGGTGAAGGTGCTCTTTTAATACTTTGTCCCATATAACCACCATAAACATTATTTCCACTTTTTCCTTTAATATTATTACTCTTACTATTATTTTTGTCTTTTTGAGGAGCAGTTGATGGTCTTTTAATAGTATCATTATTTTTTTTTATTGAATTTGGTCTGTGAATAGAACTATATGAATTAATATTATTACCATAATTATTGTTATTATTATAATTTATTCTCATATTTCCTGGTCTTATTATATTTCTATTTATATTATCTGGAGTTGATGGTTTTTTAAAATCTTTTTGGATTTTTATTGGACCATTTGTATTTGAGTTTGGTTGTCTTGTAAATAATGGTGTTTTGGCTTTTCTTACTAATGATGGATTAAAGTTATTTAATGGTAAATTATTTGTGTTATATATATTGTTATTTGAGTTTTTATTTGTAAAATAATTTTGATTGTTGTGTGTTGTATTTTTTTTTGGATTATAATTGTTTATTCCTCCTAGAAATTGATTTCTGTTTTGCATATTTATGTTATTATTGTTTATGTTTCTTTGTTGTGGATTATTATTCATTAAATTTCTCATTATTACATTACTTGGATCATAATCATTATTATAATCTATTACTTTATATTTTCCCATTAAATTTTGATTTTCTTGCATATTTTCATTTAAGAAATAATTATTATAATTTATTGGTTTTTTCCCTTGATAATTGTTTTTTATATTATTATTGTTTGCATTATTTACTCTAAGTTGATTGTTTGGGATTTTTTGACTTGTTGAAATAGGGTTATTTATATAATTATTTAATTGTTTTTTTTTTGTTGAAACTTCTTGACTTAATGATGGTTCATTATTATTATTATAAAGTCTGAAATTATCTTGCATTGGAATTCTCTTATTATTATTTTGATTATTAATCATTTCTGGATTTTGGATAAAATAATTATTTATATTATTAGTAACTATTTGTTCATAATTTTGAGTAAAAATTACTTTATTATTATTTGTATTATTATTATTATCATTTAAGAAATTATTTTGTTCTTTTACTACTGAATAATTTCTAACATTATTATTCATATTATTAATTTGTCCAGGAATATTAATATAATTTTTAATATTTGGACTTTGATTTTGACTATTTGCTCTTTTTTGATTTTCTAAATTATTATTATCAAAATTATTAATTCTTCTTTGATTTTGATTAACATTTTGATTTTGAGGTTTATTTTGAATTTTATTATTAATACTTGGATTTAAACTACTATTATAAACAGGATTAGTAATATATTGTTGATTTTGTTTAACTGGTTTTTGTGGTTTTACAGTATTACTAAAAGCAGGATTAGGTTTAATACTATTATTCATAATATTATTATTTTTAGGATTATTACTATTTTTTGGAATAGTTAAATTATTAAAATTATTATTAATATTACTAATTTGTTCTAAAATATTACTATCTAACCCAAAAGAAATTTGATTAACATTATTATTCATTTCATCTCTAAATATTTCATTTTGTTTAATAGGTTGAATATTATAAATTTTATTATTATTTTTATCATCTTGTGAATTATTAACATTAATATTTTTATTATTAATATTATTGTTATTATCTTTCAAAGTAATATATTCTCTTTCAGGAGGAACGCTTTTACTTTTATTTTTAACACAACTTTTACTAGGTCTCATTCTCAAATGATTATTAACAGGTTTAATATCTTTCATTAAAAATAAATCCTTTTGTAAATTACAAGAAAACAAATAATCATTTTTTCCATAAGGATTATTATCAGCCCATCCAACTTTTTTTTTTTTTTTCTTCCCACTTTCCCTTTTAACATTTTTATTAGAAGGCAATCCATTAACATAAGTATTCCTCATTAATTTCTCATCAGAATCAACATAATTATCATCATCATTCCAATTATCTTTTTTTTTCCCTAGATTATATTTTTCTAATCTAACACCAAAATTATATAATTGTTCCAAAAAAAATTTTGGTATATCAACATCTTGTTTTTTACTTTCTAAAAAATCAATACATTTCCTAAGAGACCAATTATATTTTCTCATTAAATAAATAATAACAACAATACAAACTCGATCTTGTCCTCTTACAGAATGAGCTAAAATTCCTTCTCCATTTTTTAATGATTCATCAATGAATGATACTATTCTATTTGCAATTTCGTCTTTTGAATCGAAAAGTGTTTGCTTTGGGCTTTCACTCCAATTTAATGTTAAATATTTTATTCCTATTGATTCAAATTGATTTATTATTTCAGAACCTGCAGCATTTATCATGTGGGTTATTTTAAATTGGATTACTACGTCTAAGTTTGTTCCTGCTATACGGTCTCCAATGAAAAAACCTTCACGCATTTTGGATATGTTTATTATTTCGGTCGTGTAGTCCATTTTTTGATTTTATTTTTGGATTTTTTTTTATTTTGATTTTAATTTTTTTTATTTTATTTTTTAATCTTTTTTTTTATATATTTTATTTTTTTTTTTTATGCTTTTTATTTTTTTTTTTTTTTTTTTTTTTTTTTTTTTTTTTTTTTTTTTTTTTTTTTTATATATTTTTTAATTTTTTTTTTGTTTTTGATTTTAGTTAAATTGTATTTTAAATTTTAAATCAAATATAAAAATATATTTATAAAAATTTAATAATTATAAAAATTAAATTAAATTTTTTTTAAAATGAATGACTCACCAAATAATGACATATTTAATAAAAACCTTTTTCACAATATAAACAACAACCCAAATCACCCACATCAAAAAATATCAAAAATAAAAGTAGTAGTTCGTAAAAGACCAGCAAACCAAAGAGAACAAATCCAAAACGACATAGACATAATAGAAAAAAAAGGAAAAGACACAATAATAGTAAAAGAATTAAAAAACAAAGTAGATTTAACAAAATACATAGAAGAACATCATTTTACATTCGATGCAGCATACGATGAAAAATCAACAAATCAACAAATATATAATGAAATAGTAAAACCAATGATAAAAGCAGCATTTGAAAAAACAAAAATAACATGTTTTGCATATGGTCAAACTGGAAGTGGTAAAACATATACAATGATGGGTAATAATCATATTGAAAATGATAAAGGACCAACTGTCCCTGGATTATATTTATTATCTGCTGTAGATATGTTTAATTATCTTTCTATGGAAAAATATTCAAATTTAACTTTTTTTGTTTCTTTTTATGAAATTTATTGTAATAAATTATTCGATTTGTTAAATAATAAAAATTTACTTCAAGCTAGAGAAGATGGTAAAGGGAATATTTGTATTGCTGGTTTAATTGAAAAAGAAATTAATAATTTAAATGAATTAATGAATATAATTGATTTTGGTTTAAATGGTAGGACTACTGGAATTACTGGGGCAAATTTAGATTCGAGTAGAAGTCATGCAATATTACAAATTGCAATAAGAACTAAAGATAATAATAGTAATTATGGTAAAATATCTTTTATTGATTTAGCTGGATCTGAAAGAGCTGTTGATACTATTGATACTAATAAACAAACTAAAATTGATGGTGCTGAAATTAATAAAAGTTTACTTGCTTTAAAAGAATGTATTAGAGCTTTAGATCAAGAAAAAAGACATAAACCTTTTCGAGGAAGTAAATTAACTTTAGTTTTAAGAGATTCATTTATTGGAAATTGTTTAACTTTAATGATTGCTAATATTAGTCCTTGTTTATCTTGTTCTGAACATACTTTAAATACTTTAAGATATGCTGATAGAGTTAAAGAATTAAGAAAACCTAAACATGAAAGAGATTTAACTCCTAATAAAAAAGATCCTAATGATGTTTTAGCTGATTTACTTATGATGCCTAGACAACATAATAAAGCTTTGAAATATACTGTTGAAATTAAAAAAAATGGTAATGTTTCAGCATCAAATTTTACTAATCATAATTATAATTATAATCATCTTAAAAATAATCAGAAAGATTATTATAATGAAGGAAATATTAATATTCAAAAACCTGCTAATGATATTATGAAAATTGATGATTTGATTAAAAATGAAAATATTCCTTTAAAGAAAGATTTAAAAAATTCAAATAATGGAAATAGTGGAAATAATAGTTCATCAAGGAAAAATAATTTAAAAAATAGACCATTTACATCAAATCAAAATAATAGAAATAATTATATTTCAAATAATAATTACCAAAATAAATATTGTAATTATCAAAGAAAACCAATAAATAAAGATAATTCATTTGAAGAAAAACAAAATAAAGAATTAAATGCAGATGAATATGTAAGTATATATAAAGATGTAAAAATAACATCAGATGAAGAATATCAACAATTATCAAATTTACATGAAGATTTAATAAATAATATTTTAACTGAAGAAGAATCATTTATTTCAAAGCATAAAAGTCATATTGATGATATGGTAGATTCATTAAAAAAAGTAAAAATAAAATTTTTTATATTTTTTAATTTAGGAAATGGAATATATTCATAAAGTTGATAAATTAGGAAGTGATATAAATTATTATACTTCTTCATTAGATAAATTATTATTAGATGAAATTAATAGAATTCAAAAATTAAGAAGTAAATTAACTAAGTTTAGAATTATGTTAAAAGATGAAGATGCATTAGAACAAAAATTTCAAAATGAAGAATATGATTTTGAAAATGATGATACAATTGAAAATAATAATAAAAATCCAAATGCATTTAGTATTGAATTATTACCTGAAGATTTTTTACCAAAAAAAAAATAATAATAAATATTTTTTTTCCATTAATTTAAATTTGGAAAAAAATTATAATTATAAATTATTCTTTACCTTTTCAAATTTATTTGAATTTATTTACATTAATATTAAATAAAATAAATAAATTTAAAATATTCAAAAAAAAATTAATTTTCTTGATTATTTCTTAATGATGATTCATTATCAATTATTTTATTTTCTTTTTCATTATCATTAACATCATTTTCATTATTAAATATTTTAGATTGATTTGAAATATGTGATTTATTTATATTCATAGTTGAAATATAATTATTTAAATTTTGACTTCTTATCAAATTATCATTTTGATTTATATTTCTTTGTTTTCTATGAATACTATTTAAATCAATTTTTCTATTTCTATATTTAAATGTAATTTGTTTTAATTCTGTGTCTCTTTGAACTTTTAATAATTCAAAATTTCTATCTAATTTCTCTCTTAAAACTTTTTTTTCATTTTCAAATTTTAATCCAAATGATTCTACTTTTTTTCTTATATTATCATTTCTTTCTTTATTATATTTTTCAATTTCTTCCATTTCTAATTTATCACATTTTTCTTTATAATAATTTGCTTCTTGATATCTTTCTTGTTTAACTAAATTTTTTTCAATTTGTTTTAAATTTAAATATTCTTTTGAAAATTTTATTGATGGATAATTACTCGTTAATTCATTTATTAATTCTTCAAGTTTATTATTTTGATTTTGTACTAATTCTTCTTCTAATTTATTTCCATTTTCTATAAATGATAATAATTTATTATCCCACATATCAGAAACATTTTGATATTCTAAATTATAATTTTCTTCCAAATCTTCATTTTGTTTATTTTGAATTAAATTTAATGTTTGTGTTCTCATATTTTTATTTGATTTACGTAATTTATCAATTTTAGATTTTATTTCATTTGCTTCTAAATATTTACCTTCTGATACTAATTTTTCTTTCTCTTGTAATAATTGCATTAAAATTAATTGGTCTTCATTTAGAGGATTATTATTTTCCTCTATTGATTGATTTTCATTTATTTGTTGAGACATTTTAACAATTTTTTTTTATAAATAATAATAAATATTAATTATTTTATAATAAAAAATATTTTTACTTTAAGTTACCTTTATTTTTTCATCTATTTTATCAAAAATAATTTTTCTAGAATATCATATTATAATAGTAAAATCATTTTAATTATTATTTAAACAACAATAAAAATATATAATTATTTATATATATCAATTATTTTTAATTTTACGATTTTTTTTACGTGATTCAAAAATATCTTTTTTCTTTCTTGGAGATTTCTTTTTTTTATTTTTCTTTTTCTTAATTATATTATCATCATCATCATTTTCAAAAAAATTTTTTTGATTATTTTTCTTTTCTTTAGTCGAAGCTAAATTAAAACTAATATCAATATCACTTTCATAATTATCATTTTCAGATGAATTACTTTTATAAAAACTATCCAAAGTTTCATTTTCATTCATTTTAAATTTTTTTTTATTTTTCTTCATTTTTTTATCTTCAATTTCAACAACTTTTCCTTTAATTTCACCATTTTCAAAATTAACTTCATAATAAGAATTATTAACCATTAAAATCCCATTACCATTAGGATTCCCATCTTTAAAAGGTCCTTCATAAATTTTCCCATTAGCCCATTTAAATTTCCCATTACCTTCTTTAATATTATTAATATAATCACCTTCATAAAATCCACCATCAGGCCAAGTATATTTTCCTTTACCATTCATTTTTCCATTTAAAAAATTACCATTATATATTTCTCCACTATTCCATTTATAAATACCAATTCCATTTATATTATTATCTATAAAATTACCTTCATATGTATCATTTAATAATTTAAAATATAATTTACCATTTCCATTTTTTTGATCATTTTTATATTCTCCTTCATAAATGTGATCAATACATTCTTCTTTTCCAAAACCATTTTTAATTCCTTTTTCAAAATTTCCTTCAAATGAACATCCATTTAATAATTTTTGTTTTCCTTCACCTTCTAATATTCCATTTTGGAAATTACCTTCATAATATATTCCATCTTTATCTATTAAATTTCCTTTTCCTGTAAAAATATTTTTGATGAAATTTCCATTGTATTTTATTCCATTACTTAATGTTAAAATTCCTCTTCCATTTAAATTATTATCTATATCACATTCTCCTATATAAAATGCATTATAGTTATTATAAATTAATTTATATAATGTTGTGAAAAAATTTTTTGAATTTGGTTTTATTTCATCTTTAATTGATAATAAATTTTTATATGAATTTTCATTGTGTGTTATTCCTAATAATTCTTCTTGTTTTTTTAAATTTTCTGTTAGGAATTCATTATAAATATTTTTTAATTGATT
>Ga0256407_10007735_pt1 | contig 16020 bp, 9 predicted proteins | sample RumenRJG_04DNA_FD_193489 | JGI IMG/M metagenome (GOLD analysis project Ga0256407, IMG submission 193489) | Bovine rumen microbial communities from Lethbridge, Alberta, Canada - RJG_04 | ecosystem: Host-associated > Mammals > Digestive system > Stomach > Rumen | place: Canada: Alberta | collected...
CCTGATTTGAACTGTTTTACATTAGCCTCGGCTATGCGTATGGTGGCCGGAACAGCAAGAAGTATGGGTATCACTGTAAAGGGTCAATTCCCTGAGAACGTTTAAAAACTTTATTGATTATGAGTAAATTAACGAAAAATCAGAAGTTGTACAACGCGAAGGTAGAAACGGGAAAAGCGTACACCCTTGAGGAAGCTGCAGCATTGGTTAAGGAAATCACTTTCACCAAATTTGACGCTTCCACTGATATCGACGTACGACTTGGCGTGGATCCGCGTAAGGCCAACCAGATGGTCCGTGGCGTTGTATCGCTGCCTCATGGCACTGGCAAGCAGGTGCGTGTCCTGGTTCTGTGTGGACCGGATGCCGAGGCTGCTGCTAAGGAAGCTGGAGCAGAATATGTCGGTCTTGACGAATATATCGACAAGATTAAGGGCGGCTGGACTGACATTGATGTTATTATCACTCAGCCCCAAATCATGGGAAAGGTGGGTCCTCTGGGACGCATCCTGGGTCCGCGCGGCCTGATGCCTAACCCCAAGAGCGGCACCGTTACTCCTGACGTGGCTAAGGCTGTGAAAGAAGTGAAACAAGGTAAGATCGACTTCAAGGTCGATAAGGGTGGTATTGTACACACCTCGATTGGCAAGGTATCCTTCACCCCCGAGCAGATCCGCGACAACGCTGCCGCGTTCATCAACACGCTCATCAAGTTGAAGCCCGCCGCTGCCAAGGGTACATACATCAAGAGCATTTATCTTTCGAGCACCATGAGCAAGGGTATCAAGGTTGATCCCAAGTCGATTGAGGCTTAAACATTTTAAAACTTAGAGAACAAAATGAAGAAGGAAGATAAAACCTTAATGATCGACAAGATCAAAGAGACTCTTGACAAGTATAGTGTCGTTTACTTGGCCAACACCACATCGCTGAACGCTGAGAAGACCGTGGACCTGCGCCGCGCTGCGTTCAAGGCCGGTATCAAGATGATGGTTGTCAAGAACACCCTGTTGAAGAAGGCCATGGATGCTTGTGACATCGACTACAGTGGCCTCTATGACTCCCTGGCTGGCCCCACCACCCTGTTGCTGAGCGACACGGGTAACGCGCCTGCTAAACTCATCAAGGAATTCCGCGGTAAGAAAGAGACTATTCCCGCCTTCAAGGCCGCTTATGTTGAGGAGACCGTCTATGTGGGCGAGCAGAACCTCGACGCCCTGGTGGCTATCAAGAGCAAGAACGAGCTCATCGCCGATGTTGTTGCATTGCTGCAGTCGCCGGCCAAGAGCGTTATCAGTGCTCTGCAGTCGGGTGGCAACAAGCTCCACGGAGTCCTGGAAACCTTATCCAAAAAAGAAAATTAATCAAAAACAAACAACAAACAATTTTAAATCCATACTATTATGGCAGATTTGAAAGCTTTTGCAGAACAGTTAGTCAACCTTACCGTAAAGGAAGTTAACGAACTCGCTCAGATTTTGAAAGATGAATATGGCATCGAGCCCGCCGCTGCAGCTGTTGCTGTTGCCGCTGGTCCCGCTGCTGGTGGTGCCGCCGAGGCCGAGGAGAAGACCTCGTTTGATGTTGTCCTCAAGGCCGCTGGTGCTCAGAAGCTCCAGGTGATCAAGAAGGTGAAAGAGCTCCTCAGCTTGGGTCTGAAGGACGCTAAGGACCTTGTTGACAAGGCTCCCGCAACCCTCAAGGAGGGTGCATCCAAGGACGAGGCCGAGGCTCTGAAGGCAGAGATCGAAGGTCTGGGTGCCGAGGTTGAACTGAAATAATAGCACCTGTTAACGGGTGTTTGGGTTAAGAATTACCACGATAAGTGGGTTCTTAACCTTTTTGTGTCAATTTTGACCTGTACAAGATGATTCATCGGAGTTGCCCGCGTCGCGGGTGCTCCCCGTGGCGCGGCAACCCCTCCGGTGAATGTTGATCCTCAAGTGTTTGCGTCATGCCAGGCCATGACATGCCAGGCGCAAGACAGCCTATTATTTCGATTATCAACAATCTCAATTGAGTTCACAAATCTTATTGTCAATGTCAGTTTCAAAAAAAGAACGAGTCAATTTTGCGCGAGTAAGAAATCCTTATCCCTATCCTGATTTCCTTGACGTGCAGTTACAGTCATTCAGGGACTTCCTCCAACTGGACACCCCGACTGAGAAGAGAAAAAACGAGGGACTCTATAAAGTTTTTGCCGAGAATTTCCCGATTGAGGATACGCGCAACAACTTCAAACTCGAATTCCTGGATTATTACATCGACCCGCCTCGCTACTCCATCGATGAGTGCCTGGACATCGGCTTGACTTACAGTGTGCCTTTGAAGGCTAAACTCAAGCTTTATTGCACCGACCCTGACCATAATTTCCCCACCGAGGTCCAGGATGTATACCTGGGCTCCATCCCTTACATGACCGAGAAGGGCACCTTTGTCATCAATGGTGCTGAGCGTGTTGTCGTATCGCAGCTGCACCGCTCGCCGGGTGTCTTCTTTGGCCAGAGCCTGCATGCCAATGGCACGAAACTGTACTCGGCCCGCATCATCCCCTTCCGCGGGTCATGGATCGAGTTCGCTACCGACATCAACAATGTGATGTATGCCTACATCGATCGTAAGAAGAAATTACCGGTGACGACGCTGCTGCGTGCCATCGGACTCGAATCGGACAATGACATCATTCAAGTGTTTGGACTCGCCGAGGAGATCAAGGTCAACAAGACCAACCTCAAGAAAGCCGTGGGCCGCAAGCTCGCTGCACGCGTGCTGCGTGCCTGGAGTGAGGACTTCGTCGATGAGGACACCGGTGAGGTGGTAAGCATCGAGCGCAACGAGGTTATCGTTGACCGCGACACCGAGTTGCAGGAGGAGAACATCGCCGAGATCATCGACTCGGGCGTTTCCACCATCCTGCTGCACCGCGAGGATGTGAACACTGGTGATTACCAGATCATCTTCAACACGCTGAACAAGGACACTTGCAACAGTGGCAAGGAGGCTGTGAACTTCATCTACCGCCAGCTGCGCAATGCCGAGCCGCCCGATGACAACAGCGCCCGCGAGGTGATTACCAACCTCTTCTTCAGCGAGAAGCGCTATGACTTGGGTGAGGTGGGCCGTTTCCGCATCAACACCAAGTTGGGTCTCGACACAGACCCCGACAAGCGCGTGCTGACCAAGGAGGACATCATCGAGATCATCAAGTACTTGATTGGCTTGATCAACAGCAAGCAGGATGTGGACGATATCGACCACTTGAGCAACCGTCGCGTGCGCACCGTGGGTGAGCAGTTGTACAACCAGTTCGGCGTCGGTCTTGCCCGCATGGCCCGTACCATCCGTGAGCGCATGAATGTGCGTGACACCGAGCAGTTTGCTCCCATCGACCTGATTAACGCCAAGACCATCTCGAGCGTTATCAACACCTTCTTTGGTACCAACGCGTTGTCGCAGTTCATGGACCAGACCAACCCGCTGGCCGAGATTACCCACAAGCGCCGTATGAGCGCCCTGGGTCCTGGCGGTTTGTCGCGTGAGCGTGCCGGATTTGAGGTGCGAGATGTGCACTACACCCACTACGGACGCCTGTGTCCCATTGAGACCCCTGAGGGTCCCAACATCGGTCTGATTTCCTCGCTGTGCGTGTACGCCAAGATCAACAATCTGGGCTTCATCGAGACGCCTTACCGCAAGGTGGCCGACAGCAAGGTGAACCTGAACAACGACGAGATTGTTTACCTCACCGCCGAGGACGAGGAAGACCGCATCATCGCTCAGGGCAATGCTCCGCTGAACGAGGACGGCACCTTCGTGCGTGACCGTGTCAAGGCCCGCAAGAACGCCGACTTCCCCGTTGTCGCTCCCGAGGAGGTTGAACTCATGGATGTGTCGCCGCAACAGATTGCTTCGATTGCTGCTGCGCTCATCCCGTTCCTCGAGCATGACGATGCTAACCGCGCCCTGATGGGTGCTAACATGATGCGCCAGGCTGTGCCCTTGCTGCGCAGCGAGGCTCCCATTGTGGGTACCGGCATTGAGCAGCGCATGGCCTATGACAGCCGCACTCAGCTGCAGGCCGAGGGCGATGGCGTTGTCGAGTTTGTTGACGCCAGCGTCATCCGCATCTGTTACGACCGCACCGAGGACGAGGAGTTCGTATCGTTTGACAGTGCTGTCAAGGAATACAAGCTGCCCAAGTTCCGCAAGACCAACCAGAGCACGACCATCGACCTGCGTCCCATCTGTAACGCCGGCGACCGCGTCGTGAAGGGCCAGATCCTCACCGAGGGTTATTCGACCCAGGACGGCGAACTTGCGCTGGGCCGCAACCTCAAGGTGGCTTACATGCCCTGGAAGGGTTACAACTATGAGGACGCTATCGTGATCAACGAGCGTCTCGTGCGTGAGGACATCCTCACCAGCGTCCATGTCGACGAGTACACCCTCGAGGTGCGCGAGACCAAGCGCGGTATGGAGGAACTCACCAACGATATCCCCAATGTCAGCGAGGACGCTACCAAGGACCTCGACGAGCGCGGTATCATCCGCGTGGGTGCCCATGTCATCCCCGGCGACATCCTGATTGGTAAGATCACGCCCAAGGGTGAGAGCGATCCCACCCCCGAGGAGAAACTGCTGCGTGCCATCTTCGGTGACAAGGCCGGTGATGTGAAGGACGCTTCGTTGAAGGCTAATCCCTCGCTCAAGGGCGTTGTTATCGGTACGCGCCTGTTTGCCCGTGCCATGAAGAAACGCGTTCGTGGCGTTGACCCCGAAATCGCAGCCCTCGATGAGGAATATGCAGCCCGTCAGGAAGAACTGCACGGTATCCTCGTTGAGAAACTCACTACCCTGACCGAGGGTCGCATCTCGCAGGGCGTGAAGGACTACATGGACAGCGAGATCGTGCCCAAGGGCGAGAAATTCACCCGTGAGATCATCATGGGCATCGAGAATTTCGACAGCATTAACCTGAGCCGCTGGACTGCCGACAGCCACCGCAACGAACTTATCCGTTCGACGGTGATGAACTACCTGCACAAGAGCAAGGCCTATGAGGCAGAGCTCAAGCGCAAGAAACTCGACATCAGCATCGGTGACGAGCTGCCCTCGGGCATCATGCAGCTGGCCAAGGTCTATATCGCCAAGAAGCGCAAAATCAGCGTCGGTGATAAGATGGCAGGTCGCCACGGTAACAAGGGTATCGTTTCACGCGTCGTGCGTCAGGAGGATATGCCGTTCCTGGCCGATGGTACTCCCGTCGACCTGGTACTGAACCCCCTGGGTGTGCCCTCGCGTATGAACCTGGGTCAGATTTTCGAGGCTGTCCTCGGTTGGGCAGGTCGTGAGCTTGATGTCAAGTTCGCAACTCCCATCTTTGACGGGTGCAGCCTGAATGACCTGAACGACTGGACCGACAAGGCTGGTCTGCCGCGTGCCGGCACGACCCAGCTCTATGATGGAGCCACTGGCGAACCGTTTGACCAGAAGGCTACCGTCGGCGTGACCTACTTCTTGAAACTCGGTCACATGGTCGAGGACAAGATGCACGCCCGCTCCATCGGCCCGTACAGCCTCATCACGCAGCAGCCCCTGGGCGGTAAGGCCCAGTTTGGTGGCCAGCGCTTTGGTGAGATGGAGGTTTGGGCACTGGAGGCCTTTGGTGCCAGCCATGTTCTCCAGGAAATCCTCACCGTCAAGAGTGACGATGTTGTGGGCCGCAGCAAGGCCTACGAGGCCATCGTCAAGGGTGATCCCATGCCCACGCCGGGCATCCCCGAATCGCTCAATGTGCTCCTGCACGAGTTGCGCGGACTGTGTCTCAATGTGAAACTTGATTAATAACGCTTTCCACTATGGCTTTCAAGAAAGATTCAAAGATAAGGAACAATTTCACCAAGATTACCATCAGTCTGGCTTCGCCCGACGAAATCCTGGATAATTCACGCGGTGAGGTTCTCAAGCCCGAGACCATCAACTACCGTACCTACAAGCCCGAGCGCGACGGTCTGTTCTGTGAGCGCATCTTCGGTCCTGTCAAGGACTATGAGTGCCATTGCGGTAAGTACAAGCGCATCCGCTACAAGGGTATCGTGTGCGACCATTGCGGTGTTGAGGTAACCGAGAAGAAGGTACGCCGCGAGCGCAGCGGTCACATCGAGCTCGTTGTGCCGGTGGCTCACATCTGGTACTTCCGTTCGCTGCCCAACAAGATCGGTTATCTGCTGGGTATCCCCACCAAGAAGCTCGACATGATCATCTATTACGAGCGTTATGTCGTGATCAATCCCGCTGGTGTCAAGTATGACAACGGTACCGAGAGCCGAGAGCTGCAGAAGTACGACCTCCTCACCGAGGACGAGTATGTAGCCATCATGGAGAAGCTCCCCAAGGACAACCAGGCACTGGAGAATGACAACCCCGACAAGTTCATCGCCAAGATGGGTGCCGAGGCTATCTATGACCTGCTTGCCGAACTCGACTTGGACTCGCTGGCCAACACCCTGCGTGACCGTGCCTACAAGGAGAACTCCCAGCAGCGCAAGACCGAGGCCCTGAAGCGCCTCCAGGTAGTGGAATCGTTCCGTGCCAGCAAGGGCATGAACCGTCCCGAGTGGATGATTCTCAAGGTCATCCCCGTGATCCCGCCCGAGTTGCGTCCCCTCATCCCCCTCGATGGTGGCCGTTTCGCTACCAGCGACGTGAACGACCTGTATCGTCGCGTCATCATCCGCAACACGCGCTTGAAACGACTCATCGAGATCAAAGCCCCCGAGGTCATCATGCGCAACGAGAAGCGTATGTTGCAGGAGGCTGTGGACTCGCTGCTTGACAACTCCCGCAAGTCGAGTGCCGTGAAGAGTGACTCCAACCGTCCCCTCAAGTCCCTGAGCGACAGCCTCAAGGGTAAGCAGGGCCGTTTCCGTCAGAACCTGCTCGGTAAGCGTGTCGACTACTCGGCCCGTTCGGTTATCGTCGTGGGTCCTGAGCTCAAGATGGGTGAGTGCGGTATCCCCAAGGACATGGCAGCCGAGCTGTACAAGCCCTTTGTCATCCGCAAGCTCATCGAGCGCGGCATCGTCAAGACCGTCAAGAGCGCCAAGAAGATTGTTGACCGCAAGGAACCCGTTGTTTGGGACATCCTCGAGAATGTAATGAAGGGTCATCCCGTTCTGTTGAACCGTGCCCCGACACTGCACCGACTGGGTATCCAGGCCTTCCAGCCCAAGCTCATCGAGGGCAAGGCCATCCAGTTGCATCCGCTGGCATGTACCGCATTCAACGCCGACTTTGACGGTGACCAGATGGCCGTTCACCTGCCCCTGGGCAACGAGGCCGTTGTTGAGGCCCAGATGCTTATGCTCGAGCCCCACAACATCCTGAATCCCGCCAATGGCGACCCCGTGACCGTTCCGTCACAGGATATGGTACTCGGTCTGTATTATATCACCAAGCTCCGCAAGGGCGACAAGGGCGAGGGTCTCAAGTTCTACGGACCCGAGGAAGCTCTGGTAGCCTACAACGAGGGCAAGGTGGCCATGCACGCCATCATCAGTGTCGTTGCCGATGTCGTCAACGCCAATGGTGAGCATGAGCAGAAGCTTGTCGAGGAGACCTCTGTCGGCCGCATCATCTTCAATGAGACGGTACCTTATGAGATCGGTTATGTCAACGAGCTGATTTCCAAGAAGTCGCTCCGCAATATCATCACCCGCGTCATCCGCAGCTGCGGTGTGCCCCGTTCGGCCAAGTTCCTTGACGATGTCAAGAACATGGGCTACTACATGGCATTCAAGGGAGGCCTGTCGTTCAACCTGAACGATGTGCTTATCCCCGACCGCAAGGCCGAGATCATCGCCGATGGCGATGCCAAGGCCGAGCAGATCAAGATGGACTATGACATGGGTGCCATCACCGATAACGAGCGTTACAACCAGGTCATCGACATCTGGACCAATGTCAATACCGAGCTCACCAACGAGCTGATGAAGCAGATTACTGCCGACAAGCAGGGCTTCAACTCGGTATTCATGATGCTCGACTCGGGTGCTCGTGGTTCTAAGGACCAGATCCGTCAGCTTTCTGGTATGCGTGGTCTGATGGCCAAGCCTCAGAAGTCTGGTGTCGAAGGCGGACATCAGATTATCGAGAACCCCATCCTCGCCAACTTCAAGGAGGGTCTGTCGGTGCTCGAGTACTTCATCTCTACCCACGGTGCCCGTAAGGGTCTTGCCGATACCGCATTGAAGACCGCCGACGCCGGTTATCTGACCCGTCGTCTCGTCGATGTCGCCCATGATGTGATTATCAACGAGGAGGACTGCGGTACGCTGCGCGGACTCGTTTGCCGCGAGGTGCGTAATGGTGACCGCGTTGTCGCCACGCTGGGCGAGCGCATCCTGGGCCGTGTTTCGGTTCATGATGTGGTTGACCCCACTACCGGCGAGATTATCGTTAAGAGTGGTGACGAGATTACCGATGCCGCTGCCAAGCGCATCGACGAGTCGCCCATCGAGTCGGTCGAGATCCGTTCAGTCCTCACCTGCGAGGCCAAGCGCGGCGTGTGCGCCAAGTGCTACGGCCGCAACCTGGCATCGCACCGCATGGTGCAGAAGGGCGAGGCAGTCGGCGTGATTGCCGCCCAGTCTATCGGTGAGCCGGGTACACAGCTGACCCTGCGTACCTTCCACGCTGGTGGTGTGGCAAGCAATGCTTCGGCAGTTTCCAACATCACCTCCAAGTACAACGGCCGCATCGAGATTGAAGACCTGCGCACCGTTACCGATAAGGACGGCGTTGACATCGTCGTTGGTCGTATGGCCGAGATGCAGATCAAGGATCCCAACACCAACATGGTGCTCACCCATGCTCCCATCGAGTACGGCTCCAAGCTGTTCTTTAAGCCCGGTGACATGGTTTCGAGTGGTGACAAGATCTGTGAATGGGACGCATTCAACGCAGTCATCGTCAGCGAGGTTGACGGTACCCTGCGTTTCAAGAACCTCGTCGAGGGCGTGACCTATCGCGAGGAGTATGATGAGATTTCAGGCAATGCCGAGATTTTCATTATCGAGACTAAGGACCACAACCGCATCCCCGAGGCCGAGGTTATTGATGCCGAGGGCAATGTGGTTAAATCCTACTCGCTGCCCGTGCGTGCCCACCTCATGAAGAAGGACGGTGAGGAAATCACCGCCGGTGAGGTGTTTGTGAAGATTCCGCGCTCGTTCTCGGGTGGTGCCGGCGATATCACCGGTGGTCTGCCTCGTGTAACCGAGCTGTTCGAGGCCCGCAACCCGTCCAATCCTGCTATCGTCAGCGAGATCGACGGTGAGGTGACCTTCGGCCGCATCAAGCGTGGTAACCGCGAGATTACCGTCAAGAACCGCATCGGTGAGGAGAAGAAATATCTCGTGCCCCTGGCCAAGCAGATTCTGGTTCAGGAGAACGACTTCGTTCGCGCCGGCACGCCGTTGTCCGACGGTGCTGTCACTCCCGCCGACATCCTGCGCATCAAGGGCCCCACGGCCGTTCAGGACTATATCGTCAACGAGGTTCAGGATGTGTACCGCACCCAGGGTGTGAAGATCAACGACAAGCACTTTGAGGTAATCGTGCGCCAGATGATGCGCAAGGTGCGCATCATCGATCCCGGCGACACCCGTTTCCTCGAGGAGCAGACTGTCGACAAGCGCGACTTCATGGAGGAGAACGACCGCATCTGGGGCAAGAAGATTGTCACCAACAAGGGCGACAGCGACGAGGTCCAGAACGGACAGATTCTCACGGCCCGCAAGCTGCGCGACATCAACTCGTCGCTCAAGCGCCGTGACATGAAACTGGTTGTTGTGCGCGATGCCGTGCCCGCTACCAGTGAGCAGATCCTCTTGGGTATTACGCGTGCCGCCCTGCAGACCAGCAGCTTCATGTCGGCAGCATCCTTCCAGGAAACCACCAAGGTCCTCAACGAGGCCGCCATCAATGGCCGCGTCGATTACCTTGAGGGTATGAAGGAGAATGTCATCTGCGGTCACCTCATCCCCGCCGGTACCGGCTTGCGTGAATATCAGACGCTTGTCGTCGGTGACAAGAACGAGATGGCGCTTGCCGACCAGGCCCGCCAGGAGCGTGAACTCATCGAGAGCGAGGATTGACATCCCTGATTTGCCGAAAACTTCGGCTTTGATAGGTAGAGCGACCCAAATGCAATGAAGCTTGCTTCAACCTGCCGGGAAGCCCTTACCTTGCCCGAGGCCGAAGTGAATGAATGATAATATATTGAGATTGTAATAATCGTATATATTTTCCATAGTTAATTTGTTTATTGAGACTCCAGCCCGCAGCGATGCGCACTGGAGTTTTTTTTAGTATATGGCCACTATGGCTTGCACGGGAGATGATGCGCAAGCCGTCAAAGTCAATCAGTACTTTTATTGACATGGAATGGTCGTTGTGTGAATATTTTGCATTATCTTTGCGGCGAGATTTGGTGCTTGGGGCGATGGCCCCGGGTGAAAAGGGAACCGGGTGGGAATCCCGGACAGACGGTGCTGCTGTGTGCCCCCCTTGAAAATACCCTGCACCAGTCCACTGCGCGGTGTCCTGTCGGCATGGGACTGCGTGGGAAGGGCTGGTCGCATGACAATGGGGTAGGGGCGAGTCAGAAGACCTGCCAAGTCGTGAAAATAGAAACCCGTAACAATGAGTAGATCCTTAGTGGCAACATTATTGGCTATCGTGTCTTTCCTGTGCGCCCATGCCCAGGAAGGGGTGCTTGCGCATCAGGCCGATTCGGTTCAGGCGCCGGTGAGTTACAGCCACCTGGACTCGATGCAGTACATCCAGAATGTCATCATCTACGGTCGGCGCCCCTACGAGGATGTCATTCCCGCCCAGGAACTCACGGGCAAGCAGCTGCAGGGTCTCAACAGCCACTCGGTGGCCGATGCCGTGCGCTATTTTGCGGGGGTGCAGCTCAAGGATTACGGCGGCGTGGGCGGCCTCAAGACGGTGGACATCCGCTCGATGGGCACCAATCACATGGGCGTCTTCTATGACGGCATCCAGATAGGCAATGCGCAGAACGGCCAGGTCGACCTGGGCAAGTTCTCGCTCGACAACATCGAGGCCATCTCGCTCTACAACGGCCAGCGCAGCAATATCTTCCAGAGTGCCAAGGACTACGGCTCGGCGGGTACTATCTACCTGCGCACGCGTCGCCCCAAGTTTGTGGACGGCAAGCGTGACAACCTGAATGTCTCGTTCAAGACGGGTTCCTTTGGGCTTGTCAACCCCAGCGTGCGATGGGAGCACAAGTTGAGCCGCTCGGTGAGCCTGTCGTTCAACAGTGAGTTTACCTATGCCACGGGCAAGTACCGTTTTCGTTATATGAAGCACTATAGCGATGGCAGCGTGGCATGGGACACCACCGCGGTGCGACAGAACGGTGAGGTGCGCTCCTATCGTGTCGAGGGAGGCATCTTCGGCGTGATGCCTAGCGGCAAGTGGCATGCCAAGGTCTACTACTACGACAGCAGCAAGGGCATCCCTGGGGCCATTGTCAACAATGTGTGGAAACATGCCCAGAAGCAGTGGGACCGCAATTTCTTTGTACAGGGAGCCTACCAGCGCAAGTTTACCGACCGCTATGAGATGATGTTCAATGCCAAGTACTCGCGTGATTTCCTGCATTACCTCAACCCCGACACCACATTGATGTATATCGACAACAAGTTCTGGCAGGACGAGATTTATCTCTCCACCGCCAACAAATACACCATCCTCACCGACTGGGATGTCAACCTCTCGGTGGATTACCAGTGGAACAGCCTTGACGCTACATTGACGGGTTTCGGCTATCCCGTCCGCCACACGGTGCTCACCGCACTGGCTACGGCATGGACATGGCATGGTTTCAAGGCCCAGGGCAGCCTGCTCTACACGATGGTCAACGACCGCTCGTCGGCGCGCTTCGACGGCCAGGTGGTGGGCAAGATGAGCCGCTATGCCAACAAGGTAACGCCTGCCGTCTTCCTCAGCTGGCAACCATGGGCCGACCGTGATTTCAACCTGCGAGCCTACTACAAGCGCATCTTCCGCCTGCCCACATTCAACGACCTCTACTACACCGACATGGGCAACATCTCGCTCAACCCCGAGTATGCCACCCAGTACAATGTGGGTTTCCTCTACCGCCTGCTGGCCGACCGCGGCATGCTCGAGGGCATCAAGTTGAGTGCCGATGCCTACTATAACTATATCACCGACAAGATTATCGCCGTCCCCAAGGGCACAGGCCAGTACCGCTGGATGATGATGAATGTGGGAATCGTGAAGATTCGCGGCATCGATGTGAGCGCTCGCACCACGCTGCGTTTTCCCGCCGATGTGATACTGGATGTCAACCTTAGCTACACCTATCAGAAGGCCCAGGACTACACCAACCCTGCCGACAACGAGGATGGAGGAACCTACAAGGGCCAATTGGCCTACATTCCATGGCACAGCGGTTCGGTGGTAGGGCATGTTAACTGGCGTGACCTGGATGTGAACTACAGCTTCATCTATGTGGGCGAGCGTTACCACACCAGTGCCAACACCCGCGAGAACCATGAGCAGCCCTGGTACACCCATGACCTCTCGGCAGGATACCAGTTCCATATTGGAAAGACGATGCTCAAGGTCTCGGCCGAGGTCAACAACCTCTTCAACCAGTACTATGATGTCATCCTGAACTATCCCATGCCCGGACGCAACTACAAACTTATCCTGAAATTTGACATCTGATGAGACGAATACTATATATCATTGCACCGTTGCTGTTGCTCATGGGGTGCCGCGAGGAAGTGACCATTTTCCTTCCCGAGCATGTGTCGGTGGCTCAACCCGAGTTCACCGACATCGAGGGCTTTTACCTCCTGTGTGAGGGCAATATGGGCTGGAACAAGGCCACACTCGACTACTATGACTATGCCAGCGGCGACTACATCCGCAACATTTTCTCTTACGCCAACCCCACCGTGCCCAAGGAGATGGGTGATGTGGGCAACGACATCGGAATCTACGGCAGCAACCTGTATTGTGTCATCAACTGCTCCAACAAGGTGGATGTCCTCGACAAGTACACCTGCCAGAAGAAGTACCAGATTGATATCCCCAACTGCCGCTACATCCGCTTCTACGGCGGCTATGCCTATGTCACGAGTTATGCCGGCCCGGTGCAGATCAATCCCAATTATGAGCAGCGCGGTTATGTCGCCAAAATCGACACCGTGACCATGCAGGTCGTGGACACCTGCCTCGTGGGCTTCCAGCCCGATGAACTGGAGATTGTCGAGGGCAAGATTTATGTGGCCAACTCGGGCGGCTACATGGTGCCCAACTACGAAAACACGGTGTCGGTCATCGACTTGGCGACCTTCAAGGAGGAGTGCCGTGTGCCCATTGCCATCAACCTGTCGATGGTCAAGGGCGACCGTCACGGCATGCTCTGGGTGGCGTCTCGCGGCGACTACTACACGCGTGGCAGCAAGATTTATGCTTATGACACGCGCAAGCAGCAGCTGGTGGACAGCATCGACTGCCGCGTGAGCAACATGTGGCTCGACGGGGACTCACTCTATGTCGTGAGCACCGAGTGGAGCTATGTGTCGATGAGCAATGCCTTTTCCTATGCCATCATCAATACCGATACACGGCAGGTGGTGTGTGACAATTTCATTACCGACGGCACCGACCGGGAGATTGTCATCCCCTATAGCGTTGCGGTCAATCCCATCACCAGGGATATCTATGTCACCGATGCCAAGGACTATGTCTCACCGGGCAGGCTCTATTGCTTTGACCGCTATGGCGTCAAGAAATGGGATGTGCGCACCGGTGACATCCCTGCCCATTTCGCCTTCCTGGGCATTAATGTTAATGAAAGATAATTCTAAAACGAGAAAGATATGAGACGAGTAAGAAATATACTGGTGTCGGCATTTGCCACAATGACCGTGTTGACGATGTGGGGCAACCACCCGTGGCTCACGCGCGTGTTTGAATATAGGCCTGCACCGGGGCAATTCATCAACACCTTGCCGGTTGCCAGGATAGGGGAGCCCGTGGACAGCGTGTTGGCTCGCTGCCAGAAAAATATCTGCGGCCGCGTGGATACGGTCTCCTACACATTCCATGGCCAAGTCATAACGAGCGTTGACACCGTTTGGGCCGAGAGCATGATTTCCCTGGGCGGCTATGGCGGTTATGTCATTGTGGGCTTTGACCATCCCGTGGTCAACATGCACACATGGGACTTTGATATCCAGGGCAATGCCTTTTACAGCGACCAGATGGTCTCAGGCGGCAGTTGTGAGCCAGGAATCGTGATGGTCGGCGTGGATATGGACGGCGACGGTGTGCCCAGCGACGGTGATAAGTGGTATGAACTCGCCGGCAGCGATTATTACCACCCGAAGACCCAGCACGACTATACCATCACCTACTATCGCCCCGACGAGAACAAACCGAAGACCCCCAGCACCACCGACCATAGCCTGATCGACATCACCTATATCCGCTGGACCAGCAACGATGTCAATCCCGACAGCACCAGCGGCTACATGAGCCGCAACAGTTTCCACATGCAGCCCTACTGGCCGTTGTGGCTCCAGGGCGAGGAGACGATGACTTTCACGGGCACCAAGATGCGCTGCAATGCCGTTGACATCGGCGGCAACGACGGCAACCCTTATTTCGTGCAGTTCTGTTTCCCATGGGGATATGTCGATAACCTGCCCAACAATCCGTTCCGTCAGCCGGGTGTCGATGGCTATAACCCGGGCTTCAAGATTGACTGGGCTGTTGACGAGCAGGGCAACCATGTCAACCTCACCCACATCGATTTCATTAAGGTCTATAATGCTGTGAACCAGTATTGCGGATGGATTGGCGAGACTTCGACCGAGGTGGCTGGTGGCATCGACTTCCACCCCGACGCCGTGATGCCCCCCGTGATTGCCGGCGATGTCAATGGTGATGGCGAGGTGGGCGTGAGCGATATCAATTCGGTGATCGATGTGATATTGGGAGGTCCCGCACTGCCGTCGGCCGATGTCAACGGCGACGGTGAGGTGGGCGTGAGCGATGTGAATGCGCTGATAGGCATTATCCTCAAATAACCGGAATCCGTTAATACTCAATCATGGGAGGGAAACGCAACAGTGATGGCGTTTCCCTCCCGTGTGTGTAGGCCGATGTGCCGCATGTGGGCCAGGCTTATTGAATCATGTCGAACGGGGCGCCCACCACTATGTGTCTTGGGGCACAGACTACAACAATCTGGTGAAGTTCTTACCCAAGGCCAATTTCGTTTACCAGAGTGCAAGCCAACTGGTGCGCGGTGATATTGACGGCAACAGTCTGGTGGATATCAATGATGTGACGGCGCTCATCGATTGCGTCCTGCAGGGTGCAGCAGCAACCCTCGCAACGGACTGCAACATCGAGGGTGGCGATGGCTTTGTTGACATCAACGACATCACTGCACTCATTCATAAGGTATTGGTCGGCGACTGGGAAGAGTGATTCCTGCTCTTTTGACCCATTGGAGGCGTAATGCCCCCTGAAATAAATAGGGATGTGTACCGATAGTTGCACATCCCTTGTAATTTTGTCGATGTTTTTTTTGCTGCTTTTCAAATGATGTATTACTTTTGCAGTGTGAAATAAGATATTTACTATAGTTTTCAATAGGATATACTTTTTTTATTAACTTTAAATACGTTTTTATTATGAAGAAATTATTTACTTTGATCGCAGTTGCCGCTATGGCATTCGCTGCTCAGGCTAATGTTCTCTCTGTATGCCAGGGTGAGTATCAGTCATCCTATGCTCCCGTTTATGGTCTTTGGTATGACACCCCGGGTGTTACCCAGATGATCTATTCTGCCGACATGCTCGCTGAGATGGCCGATGGCGACATCACCGAGGTTTCCTTCCTGACCCTCGGCAATGTTGATGGCACTCCTTACGGAC
>Ga0256407_10007740_pt1 | contig 16014 bp, 8 predicted proteins | sample RumenRJG_04DNA_FD_193489 | JGI IMG/M metagenome (GOLD analysis project Ga0256407, IMG submission 193489) | Bovine rumen microbial communities from Lethbridge, Alberta, Canada - RJG_04 | ecosystem: Host-associated > Mammals > Digestive system > Stomach > Rumen | place: Canada: Alberta | collected...
CCCCAATCACCAATCCCCAATCATTATTTTACATAATTTAGTTATTATATTTTAAGAATAATATTAATAATATTATATTTTTTTATAATTAATATATTTTATTTAAAATATTTTTCCTAATAAAAAATAATTTTAAAAAAAATTTTTTTAAATTTAATGTCAAAGCCAATCGAGGACTTTTTAAAATGTGATATCTGTAAAAATTATTTCGATTTAAATTCCCATCGTCCTCTTATAGCAAAATGTGGTCATACATTTTGTAAACATTGTATTTTATCAAATAAAGGTGAAGAGAATAATAATTCATGTCCAATAGATAAACAAGAATATGTTTTGAGTATTGAATCATGTATTAATAATTTAAAATTAGAAGATATAGTTAAAAATGTTTTTAATTTAGAAGAACAAAAAACAATTTCTCAAAAACAAATAATTTATGTTAAACCTGATATAAAAAGAAATAGATCACCTTCTTTAAAACATAATAATATAGATAATAATGGAAATTATGTTAATAAAGCAAAATTTAGAAGTTCTACTTCTAATAAATATTCATCAGATTTTTTCAGTAAAAAAGATAATATTGGGAAATTAAATATGAAAAAAATTAATATTGATAATGATGAAAATAAAAATGATGATATTGATGATAGTATTGAAACTATTCCTTTAAATGAAGATAAATCAGTAATGAATATTAGTTTTAAAGATGAGTGGACTGCAATTTTAGGAAAAAATTTATTAGAGAAAAAATTATCTAAAGGTGAGAAAGAATTATTTAATAATAATAATGTTGAAGATACTTTAGATAAAATTTCTAAAATTGATGATGAGTTTATTCCTTCTTCAATTGCCAATTTAATACCTAATTCAACTAATAAAAATAATATTAATAATATTCATAATAATAATCCCATAAATAATAATGCATATAAAATTCAACACATAAAAAAAATAACAAAAAATATTAATATTGAACCAAATATTTTAAAATATGCAACTAATACATATAATTCAAAAAATAGAAATGTAATAGTAAATAAAGGAAATTCATCAATGGATAAACAATCAAGTAATAAAAATAATAATAGTAATGTTTTAAATAATAATAATATAAATAATAATAATAAAATTTCAAATAATACAAGTAATTATAATAATAATAATATTGTTAATTCAAGTATTACACCAAGAAAAGATGAAAATGACTCAAATCCTTTATTACAAACATATAATAAAATAAAATCTCAACCTTATCATAAAACAGTAATTACAAATAAAAGTTTACAAAGTCGATTTAATATGAGTAAAAATGATGATTCGAGAAAAGAAACTGAAGAAAATATACATAATAATAGAAGTCTTGCTAATAATGAAGATGAAATTAAAAAAAGAGAAAGATTATTAGAAATGAATATAAATGATAAAATAGATGAAAATATAAAAATAAAAAATTCAAATGAAAAAAATTTTCAAATTATTATTTCAGCATCAAATGAAAAAAAAAATTTAATTCATCAAATTCCAATTGATTTAAGTAGAAATTCAGATGAAAAGAACATAATAAGTAAATCATATGCAGAAAATGAAAATAAAAATAACATTGGGAAATTAAATAAAATCTCTATAATAGATTCACAGAGAAGAAAAAACTCAGATTATAATTCAGAAACTAAATTTTCATTAAATACAATATCAACTGGTAAATTACAAAAAAGTTCCCGTGAATTTAATTTATATAACATTCAAAAATCAAATACACAATCAGTTTCAAATTTAAGTACACCAACAAATAATTTCAGTAATACAAATAGTAATAGTAATATAATAAATTATTCAGAAAATCACAAAAAAATTCCAAAAGGAAATAATTTAATAATTCAAAACTTTGAAAATTCAACAATAAATAATACATTAGATAATTCAACAATAATGAAAAATTTTTCCCATAATGAAATATCTCTTAAATTAAAAAACGAATTATTAAATTTATTAGGAAGTGATGGTACTCAATCATCAATAAAGAGAATAGAAGAAACAGGAAAATATAAAAAATTTTCAAATTATATAGAAAAAGCATTATCAAATCAAAAATTTAAATCCGACCAACAAATAATAAAATTAAAACTATATCCAAACAATGATTTTTTCATAGGATATTTAGATACTCAAACAGAAGATCCATTAAATGGAATTTTATATTCAAACAATGGAGATTATTATGAAGGTGAATTTTTAAAAGGAAAAAAAGAAGGTTACGGAATAATAATTTATAAAAATGGAACTCGATATGAGGGAATATTTAAAAATAATAAACATAATGGATATGGTAAATTAATTCAATTAGATGGAGAAGTATTTATTGGTGATTGGAAAGAAGGGAAAATAAATGGAAAAGGTGTTCGTTATCATTCAAATGGTGATAGATACATTGGTTCATATGTTAATAATATTAGAAATGGACAAGGACATTATATTTTTTCAAATGGTGATGCTTATGAAGGAAATTGGACTAATGGGAAAGCAAATGGTAAAGGGAAATTTACTTTTAAAAATGGGAATATTTATGAAGGAGAATTTAAAGATAATATTATTTGTGGTAAAGGGAAATTTACTATGAAAAATGGAGATGTTTATAGTGGGAATTTTAAGAATGGATTAATTAATGGGAAAGGAACTTTAAAAACTGAAAAAGGAGAAAAGTATAGTGGATATTTTTTAAATGGGAAAAAACATGGTATGGGAAAGTTAGTTGATAAAGATGGAAATGAAGTTGCTAATGGTTATTGGAATATGGATGTTTTTGTTGGGAAGAAAAATATTAATGAATATATGTAGAAATGTTTTTATTTTAGTTTTTTTATATAATAAGAATATTTATGAGAATGAAATATATTTTTATCATTAATTATATTTATTTTTATATGTATTTTTTAAATGAGAATTTTTTTATATTTTTAAATATTTTTATTTTTATTTTTGAAAAAATAAAATAAATTTTTAATCTAAAAAAATTAAAAAAATTTAAAAAAAATTAAATAATCTAAAATAAAAAACCTTATTTAGTCATATCAACAACAACTTTATCATTATTAACCAATTCCAAATCCTTTTCAACTTGTTCAATTTCTTTTTCCAATTTTTCTTTATAATTCTTAGTAACCAAAGTATCAAATTTCCTCCTATGAGAAATTTTCCCATATTCATATCTCAATTCCTTTAATTTCTTTTCCAAACCTTCTCTTAACTGTCCTAATTCATCATTATCAATTTCTTTCCTTTTACTTCTTTCATACATCATATTTTGTCTTTCAACTTCTAAATTATTAATAATTTCATTTTCAGCATCTTCTCTTCTTTTTTGTATATATTTTGGAATTTTACCATAATCTTTCTTATTCATATAATAATCTAAATCACCATCATTAGCAATTTTTCTTTTTTTAGGTTCCATTAAAATAACATCCATAGCATTTGAAGTAACATAATTTTTTTGTGATTTTAATCCCATAATAGGTTTATCTTTAATAGTAACAACTGCAGGTTTCCTTATTTCACTTGCTGATTTTATTCTCTCAGGAGGAGGTAAAATTTTATATTGATGATTTTTTCTTATGAATTTTTCAGGATTTACTTTATAACCTCCTTTTGGTAAACCCATACTACGGTAATTTGCACTTATTGGATGAGCTCCTCTTGGAAATTTTAAGGATCCTCCTGTGTTTGCTACTCCTGGATAGGAAGTGTTGGAAAGGATAAAGGTTGATGCTGTTGGTGCTATCCAATGGGGATACATTGAACGATACATTTTTTGATGAGTTGGGAGTAAGGGCTTTGATGGGACTAAGTTGTAAATATTTTCTTGTTGGGTCATTTTTTTTTTTTTTTTTTGTTTATTTTTTTTAATTTATATTTTGGTTTTATTAAATATTTTCTATATTAGTTTATATATTAGATTTTGAATTTTTTTATTGAAGTTTTTATTCAAAGATTTTTTATGTTTGATTTTTTATTTTTTTTAATTATTTTTTTATGGGTGTTTGTGGTTCAAGTGATAAAAATAATCAAAAAAATATTGTAAAAAATGATAATAAACCAGATAAAAAACATAAAGAAAAAGAAGCATATCCAACAATTTTAAAAAAAGAAAAAAATAATAGTAAAGATTTTGAAGAAGAGAAATCACTTATAAATCACAAAAAAGTAAAAAAATCAAATAGTTTTGACCAATCAATTTCATATAAATCACATAAAAATTCTCAAACAGATATATTAAAAGATTCAGATATAAAAGTATCATTTAATTTAAGAACAAAAACTGGAAAAAAAAAATATTCTTCAAATGATATAATATATAATAGCAATTTATCAGAAAATAATGAAAATAATATTGATTTATCAAATTCATATGATTCAGAACCTAAAAAAGAAAATTTTTTAATGTGTCCTGAATGTCAAAATAGAATACCACATTTAAAAAATGTATTTTATGATATTAATGATAATGAAATTAAAGCTGAATATAGATGTGTTTGTTTTCAAAATAAAAAAAAAAGTTTTACAAAGGAAATTTCATTAAATTTAATGATGACTTCAATTCAACCTTCAAATCCTTGTCCAAAACATTTATCTAATCATTTAACTTTATATTGTAAAACTTGTAAAGAAGATATTTGTATTATGTGTAAAAAAGAAAATCATAGTGAACATGTTATGAAAGGTCCTTGTAATATTACAAGAGAAGAAATAAAGAAAATGAATTCTATTTTAGATAAAAAAGAAGAAGAATTTGAAGGAGAAATTGAAATAAGTAGAAAAAAATTAGAAAAGGGAATTGAAGAAATTATTAGGAAATTATATCAATTAAAAGATATATATCATAAACAATTTGAAAAAATAAAAAACAAACATGAAAAAATTTTTAATATGTTAAAAACATTATATTATAATTATAAACATAATATAAATGAATTAAATGTAAATGAAAACGATGCTTTAATGAGTAATCAAATAAAATATTTTTCAATGAAATTACCAGAAGAAAAAGAAAAAGAAAAAAAAAAGGAGGATAAAGAAAAGGAAAAAAAAGAAAAAGAAAAAAATGAAAATCCAGATTCAAACAGGTCAAAAAAAACAGGAAAAATAGAAGAAAAAAGCGAAACAAATGAAACAGAAAATCCTCCTCCAATTTATCAATGTAACATTCAAGAAATATTATCAAATTTACCAAATAACGAAATTCCAGTAGAAGTAAAATTTAATTTTGATTTTTCAAAATCATCACCATTTTCAATGGAACCATTAAAATGTTTAAATACAATAGAAGCCCATAATGATAAAATAGTAACTTTAATAGAATTAAGTAATAAAAATATAGCAACAGGCTCATATGATAATACAATTAAAATATGGAATCATGAAAATTTTTCTTGTGAAAAAACAATTGCTGAAAATGGTTATGTTTTAACTTTATTAGAATTTATTCCTAATTTTTTATTATCAGGAACAAGTGAAAATGATATACAATTATGGGATTTACAATCACTTGCAAATATCTCACTTCATCATTTTAAAGATCATTTACTTTGGATAAATTGTTTAGTTAAATGTGATGATAAATATTTTGCATCAGGAAGTAATGATTCAACTATTAAAATATGGGATTTTAATGAAAGAAAATTAGAAAGTACATTAAAAGGACATAATGATTGTATTTTAAGTGTAATTATTTTAAAAAATGAAAATTTATGTTCTGGTTCTGCTGATATGAGTATTAAAATTTGGGATTGGAGAAAATGTGAATGTATTTTAGCAATGAAAGGTCATAAAAAATGGGTTAAATGTGTTTATCAATTAAATAATAATGATATTATTTCTGGGAGTGATGATATGACTATTAAAGTTTGGAGAGATGATAAAATTTATAAAACTTTAAAAGGTCATAGACATTCTGTTAGGACGCTTTGTCAAATTGATAATAATAAATTTGTTAGTGGAGGTTTTGATAATGATATTAGGATTTGGGATATTAAAAATTATAAATGTATTCAAACTGTTAAAGCACATAAATCTAATGTTATTTGTATTGTAGTTTTGAAAAATGGGAAATTTTGTTCTTGTTCTAATGATCATACTATTAAAATTTGGAGTTTATAAATTTTTTTTTAATTTTTTTCAAATACTTTATATTTTTTCTTCTATTTTATAAAGTAAATAATTAAATGAATAATATTTTAATATTTTAAAATAATTCAAAAAAAAAATTTAGTTTTTTTATTAATATTTTTTTTAAATTATTGTTTATTATTTAATAAGTATTGTGCAACATATCTTATACTTCCTTTGGCAGTGAATAATTCTTTTTTATCAGGAAATCTTTCTCTTTGAACTTCAAGATCATATAAAGCTTGATTTAAACTTTCTCCAATAGCTCTATCTAAATAAGATCTAATAGAAACAATTGAATTTTTTTCTCTTTTACCTTCATCTCTATCAATAGTTTCTAAAATTTTATCAATATATTTATTTTGTTTAGTAAAAACTTCCTCAGTTCTAATAACACTTTTTTTTTCTTTATTAACAATAGCACAAGAATATTTTAAAGTTTGAATAAAAATATCAATATCATTTTTTAAATCTGAATTAATATCTTGTTGAAATTTCTCTTCTAAAGGAATAACATTAACATCAATTAAATTAGAATCATTTTCAATTTTATCAGCAAAATTAGAAACAACATCATCAGGAACTTCTTTAACATATAATAAATTAACTTCTTTAAAAGGTTCATAATAAAAATTTAAAACAGATAATTTTGATTTATTATTTAAATACTCAGTTACAGTTTCACATAATTTTTTAGTTAATTTTAAATAACCAAAAGCTCTTAAATTTGATTTTTCATTTGTTAAAAATTTAACTAATCTAATAGGTGATAATTCTCCTATATCAAGAAAACAAACAAAACTTCTTAAAGAAGTATTTTTTTGTAAAGCTTCACCAATATTAATTGAAACTCTATCACTGAAAGGATGATTTCTATTCCAAATTGTTAATGAAGTTAAAGAATTATTTTTAATTATATTTGCAATTTTTAATCCTAAATTATCATCAAATCTCAATGAATTAATTGCCAAATTTCCCTTATATGATGTATTTTTTTCCATTGCATTTAATAAGAGATTTAAGTGATTTAAATCGTCTATTTGAAATAAAAGAGAGTCTGGTAAATTTCCTTTTGTGTCTAATGGTATTTTATTATCTGCTAAAATATTTATATCATGAAGTAATCTTTTAGTTTTCATATCATTTGCTTTTGGATTTATTTCTTGTTCCATTATATTAAGTTTTTTTTTTAATTAATAATTTATATTAGTAAATAAATGAATTTTATAAAGAAATAATATATTCTAAAATAATTATAATATCTTATCAAAGAAATAAAATGATTGATACAGGCTTTCCAATAATAAATACAATAATAGGAGGATTTTTCATATCATTATCATCATCAATTCATCTTTTATTAAAAGGAAAAATAACAGGATACTCAGGAATATTTTTTAATCTTATTACAGGAACAGACTTTCTATATAATTTTTGTTTTCTTTTAGGAACATTAATTACTCCTTCATATATATTATTATTTAACAAATCATCATTTACAAATTTTGAAAATAAAGAATATTTCATTAGTGATTTGAATATATTTGGATTTATTTTTTCTGGATTATTAGTAGGTATTGGTACAAAAATGGGAAATGGATGTACATCAGGACATGGAGTTTGTGGTATTCCAAGATTATCAATAAGGTCAATTGTTGCTGTTTGTATGTTTATGATTACGGGAATTACAACATCAACTTTAAATTCAAAATTAAATTTTTTTTCTTATAACTCAATTGAAATTCCAAATATTAAAATACCATATTTAGAATTAATAATTTTTCTTTTTTGTTTAATATGTATTATATTAATTCTTATAATAGATTCAAAAGGTATTTATGCTAAAAAAGATTTAACTGATCATATTATATCATTTATTGTAGGAATTTTATTTGCCTTTGGTTTAATTCAAAGTGGAATGATTGGAAGACATAAAGTAACAGGATTTTTATGTTTAAATTCAAAATGGGATTATTCTTTATTGTTTGTTTTAGGTTCTGCAGTAGGATTTAATTTAATTACATTTCATTATATTTTAAATTTAAGAAAACCAATTTTTAATAAAGAGTTTATTATAAGTAAAAATAAAAATATTGATTTAAAATTAATTATTGGTGCTGGAATTTTTGGTATTGGATGGGGATTAGGAGGAATTTGTCCTGGTCCTAGTTTGGTTACTTCTTTTTATTATTTACCACAAAGTTTTGTTTTTCTTTTTATGGTTGCAATTGGACAATTAATTGAAAATTCTTTTGATTCTATATTAACCAATAGTTTATCTTTGAAAGTTCATATTGAATAATTTATTTTTGATTTTTATATGATTTTTTATTTAAATTTGTTATTTTAAACTAGGATATTATTTATTTTTTTTAATTTTTAATTTAAAAAATAAATTAAAGTAAAATTTAAAAAAATGAGTTCTAGTGTTCCTATTAAAACAATATGTGAAGAAATTTCAAATGGTTTAGGAAGTTCTGAGCATATATATCATAATTTAGCAAAAATATTTAATTATTTAAAAAATTCAGATAAATATCAAAAAGATATTTTTTTAAATTTATCTGATAAAGGTTTAAATCAAATCTTATCATTGATGAGAGATAAAAATGAAAATATTAGAAAATTATCATTTATAGTATTAATAAATCTATTATATAATAATGATGTTCTTCAAAATATTTTTTGTGAAAAATATAATTTTAATCCAATTGGCAATGTAATTTGTATAAATTGGCTTCCTTCAATTTTTAAAGAAAAAGTAAAAATGGATATTACATTAATAAATGAATTAAAAAGAAATTCAAGTATGTCAAATATGCAAAACTCACAAACTAAATATTGGCAATGGCCAAATAATTCAAAATATACTGATGAAATTCTTCCGGATCCAGAAAGATATTTATTAGGATTTTTTTATTCTAATAAATCAAATAATAATATTATTAATTCTATTGATGTTAATAATAATAATTATGATACACAATCTATTATTGATTTATTAGAAGAAAATTATACTCCAAGTCCTCTTAAATTACCCATTAATGATATTATTGGGAATTCTAATTTAAATAAACCTACTATTTCTCAAAGTAATAAAATTAAAGAAGAATTTAAGAAAAGTAAAGCCAAAGGTGCATCAAGAAGTATTGATTTTAAAAATATGAAAAAATAAGTTTTGAATATTAAATAAATTTTGGAGTTTATTATAATAAAATATGTTATTAAATTAAAATTTTAAATAAACATAATAAAAAATAAAATACATTAATATCTTTATTAATTTATTTTTTTTAATTATAAAGTTTTTACTTTTGTTTAATTATTTTCAATAAATTGAATATTGTATAATTTAAATTTTTAAAAAAATTTTAATTAATTTAATGAATTTTTAATTCTTTTGTTATATTTATTTATTATTTCCTATATTTATGATAAGATGATACTATTTATACTTATTTTGAATTTTTCATGAAATTTAAAATAAATTCATTTAATAAATAAAAAATTTAAATTTGAGTTTGGTTCAATTTTATAATACAATTTTCTTTTAAAATTATAATTAATATTATATAATTAGAGAATGAAAAAATAATTTATTACATTGTATATATCTTTTTGATCTTATTTAAACTTTAAAAAACAAATAAAACTGACAGTTAACTTTTAAATATAATCAAAATAAATATTATGATATATTACATTTTCATTGAAAATTTAGGGTATTATGTTATATTATATTTTTTACATTATATAATTAATATTAAATTAATGGGAATCCAATACAAATTTATTTTATTTATAGGCTCAAATTTATTAATGATATAATTTTTTTTAAAAATATAATTCTATTTTTAATATCATTAAATATAAATCAATATACATAAAATTAACTAAGTTTTTTTAAGTATATTTATTTTTGATTAATGAAATTCTTTTTTTATATTATACTTTTCTTAATCACAATAATAAAAAATAAGGAAACAAAGAAATTTAGCATAGGAAAAGATAATGAGAAAATAAAAAAAAAAAAATTAGAAATAAAAAAGAAGGGAGAATATATAATAAAAGGGAAATATAAAAATTAAAATATAAGAGTAAATACTAGTGATATAATTCTCAATTTTAAAAATGGGGAATATAATACTACAAAAAGTCCATTAATATTAATAGGAAAAAATTTCAATAATATTAAAATCAATTTTTATAATTCATATATATCATCTAAAAAAGGATTAATTGTAAAAATAAATGAATATTCAAATGTAAAAGTAAATATTATTTCTTCAAAATTTAAAACATCTAGAATATTTGATTTAAAAAATGATTATAAAATAAAAATAAAAAATAAAGAAAAAAAATATGAAAATGATATTTTAATTAGCAACGGTGTAACATATGATTGTGATGAAAATAAAACAATAGAAATAGAAAATATTAATGTAGACTTTATATCAATAAATCAAAATTCAAAAATAGAATTTTTAGAAATAATTGAAAAAATGAAAAAAGAAAAATCCTCTTTAATAAAAAACCCATTTTGTGAAATAAAACAAAAAGAAAGAATAATAGTAACAATGACTTCATGGAAAAATAGAATAGGTATAGTACATGAGTCATTATTAAGTTTAATAAATAATTATCCAAAACCAGATAAAGTAGTATTAAATTTAGCTATAGAAGAATTTCCAAATAAAAATGAAGACTTACCTGATAGTTTATTATCATTATTACAATATGAAAACTTTGAAATTTTCTGGGTTGAAAAAAATACAAATGTTTTTAAAAAACTAATACCAACATTATATAGATATAAAGATGATTTAATAGTAACAACAGATGATGATATTATATATCCACATAATTTAATAGAAAAAATATTTAATGAATATAGAGAAAGAAATACAAATAATCCAATGTCATTTGGTTTAAAAATTGGATGGAAAAATAAAAAATCAAGAAAGAGAAAGAAAAAAAAAATTTCAAGTCATTTTGGTGCATGTAGTATTGTAAAATATAAACATTTTAATGAAAGAATAATGGAATTATATAATAAAACTACAAAAAAAAGACTTAAAAAAGGAATTAAATGTTTTGATGATATTTTATATACTTATGCTGCATTACTAAATGGAGTTTATTATGATAAAAGTTATAATTTTATTCTTGATGATTATGTTAATCTTAAAAATGATACTGAGGAAGGTTTTTCCTCTGGAAAACAATCAAAAAAGTTATTTACTGCTTATCATGAAGTTATTAGGAAATATATTAAAAAAACTTATGGTGTTTCATTTCCTGATTTAATGAATAGGAGAAAAACTGAATTGTATTTGGGAATTTATAAATAAAAATTAATTACAAATTGAAAAACAATAAGAAATAATTTATTAAAAAACAAAATGTTTATAAACTTTTATTTTCTACTTTTATTTTAATTAATAAGATATTCTATATGATTTTAATTTTTTTAAATATAATTTTTTATAATTTATATTATTATTTGAATTTTTATTCTTATTTTTTTTATTTTTGAATATATATATTTATATATCGTTAATATTAAAATTTTCCTTAAAAAGAAAAAATAATTTTTTAACAATTAAAAAGTAATTGAATCTAAGTATTGTGTCATATTATTTTCAATTGATTGAAATTAGTTTAATTCTTTTTTGAAAATAAATTAGATATTGATATAAAATTTGATATAAATAAAATTTGTTATATAAATTTTTAATAAAACTTTTTTTATAAAAAAATTATTTTAAATAATAAATAAAAATATTAAAATTAAAAATCTATTAATGATATAAACCACATATAGGACATCTTTCTTCTCTTATTCCTCCTCTTATTCCTCTTGTTCCTCTTGTTCCCCTTCTTGTGAAATATGGATTAGAACTTCTATATAATTCATTATTATTTAAAGAATCTTTTTCATTATTATATGAACTATTATTCTTATAAATTTTAATATATGATTTATTTTTTGCTTTTTGATAACTTTCAATAAAATATTCTATTTCTGATTTGTTATTTAATATATTACAATTAATAAACTTATATAAAGATTTATAACTTTGAATTTCATTTAATTGTTTTTTCATTTCTTTTAAAAATGATTCTACTTCTAAAAATACTCCATAATTTTTTTTTAATTTATCCATAAAATTTTCTTCATCCATTTTATTTTTTGTCATAAAAGTTATTAGAAGAAGTTGATTTCCTTTTTGTAATGTAAATGCATATTTTAAAACTTCTTTATAATTTTTTGACTTAATTTTTGATAATAAATTATCAACTTTCAATTTATCATAATCTTTTTTATCATATACTATTCGTTTATTATCATTTATTTCATTATTTTTTTTTGTCTTTTTTGTTTTATTTTCATTTCCATTTAAAAGAAAAAATAATCCTCTTTTTTTAACTACTAAATTTGTAATTTTTTTATTTATATTTTCAGTACTTTTTCCAATAAATTCAGTAAAATTATTTCTTAATTCATTTCTAATAAATTCTTTGTTTGTAATTTTTAAATTATTTTGTTTTTTATTTTCATTATATAATTTAATTATATTTTCATCATTTGATAAATCATTAATTATATCATCAAGTAAATCTTTATTATCACAAAATTGAAAATTATCTTTTAAATTCATAATTTTATTATCAATATTTTCATATGTATTATTATTTAATATTTTTGATTCTTTAATATCAAGTGTATCAAAAATTAATTGTTTCATTGTATCTTTACATTCATTTCCATGAAAAATCCAAAACATTTGTCTAATAAATTGTTCTTGAAATAAACAATTCCACATTTCTTCTGTTATTTCTAAATCTGAAAAAAATAATAACATCATAAAATTTCCAATATCAGGAATTAATGTTTTATCAAAATCATAATTATTTGATTTAATTTTATTTAAAATTTTTTTTACATAATTATCAAATTCTTTTTTGAATTCCTCCACTAATTTTTTAAATAATAAAATATAATGGAAATAACAAATAATAAAAGCTTCACTTAAAGTATTTTTATTTTTAAAAATTCCAATTATCATTTTATTTAAAATAATAGGGAGAATTTCAAAAATTTGTTCAACATTAAAATCATATTCTTTAATTCCTAAAGGTCCATATTTCATAACAGAAAATGAATTAAGAATAGCAGTTTTATTTTTTTGATAATGATCTTCATTAATATAAATAGGAACCCATGCATTATAAAATTCATTATTAGCTGATTTAAAAGGAACATCAAAATAATTTTCTAATTTTTGTTCTTTTTCAAATTGACTAATATAAGCATCATATGATAATAATTCTGGAATTGGATATAATTCAATTTGTCTTTTATTAACAGTAAATCTTACAATTGGATATCCTAATAATAATTCAGGATTATCAATATAATTTAATTTCAAAGTAAAACAAGTTAAATATTCCTTTATTTTTTCCATTCTTTTTTCATCATTTTTATTATTTGTATCAATCTCATTTATTTTATTATTATTATTATCATTATCAATATCTTTAAAATACATTTTTGGATAAGGTTTTTTCCAAGTATGAATAATATCATTTCCTTTATTATCCTTAAATACTTTTTTATAAGTATTATTAGAATTTAAAAGGAATATTATTTCATTTTTATTAGGAAGATGTGACTCTTCCATATCAGGATCACTTAAAAAATTTTGGACTTGAAGTAATAAAGAACTAATAGTATAACTTGGATTCCATCCAGTTTTTGCTTCATTAACATTCATAAAATCATTATCTAATAAATCAAAACAAAATTTTTTAAAACCTTTTCCATATGAATACTCATCAAATATATGATGATGATATCTTCCATCCAATTCTTGTCCTGGGAAAATTAATATTTTTGGAGGTTTTGTAGGATAATTATCATTAAATGTTAAAAGAAGTTGAATACAGTATCCATTATATATACCAGTTTGTAATTTTATATTTACAATATATTCCATTATGTTGCTGTTATATTGAGTTATTCCTATTCCTTCTAAAGGATTATCTGTTATCTCTTTTATATCTTTTATTATTCTTTTTTGACAAATGAGTTTTACTTTGTTCATATTCTTTTTATTATTTTTCCTTGAAAAAGGGTTAATATAATCATTATAAAAATTTGGATAACAAATTTTATCATGTAATTAAAAATATTATGTAATCATTAATTGAAGATATTTTTGAAGATATTTTTTGTTTTTAATAAAAGTTTAAGGATTTTTAATAAAGGAATTAATATTTTACTTTTTTTATTTATTTTTTATTATAATTTTAAATTGTATCTTTTTTTATTGAAAATTGAGTTTTATATTTCTAGAAACTTAGATTTTTCATTATTTACCTATAAAAATAATTAATTTTAAAATAATTAATTTTTAATTAATTATTTAAAAATTAATGGAAAATGTATTCATTCTACAAAAAATAATATCAAATATAATTTATTTTTTTTAAACTAAAATTATCTAAATTATAATAATTTTAATATTTTATTCATATATAGATATTTTATATTGTTATTATTAGTAATAATTTTATTTTATAAAATATGAGAGTAAAATTTGATTAAAAATTAAAAAATGGAATAAAAATGATAATAAAATTGTTTTAAAAATATTAAAAAGATAAAACAGATATTAATGAATATATAATAAAATAATATTTTTTATTTAATTATTTATATTATAAAATTTTTTATGAATAGTTTTAATAATAAATATAATTAAATGAATTATTTTGATAACTGCTAATTTGACTTTTATCTCCAACATCAAATAAAAATAATCTTTTCTCATATATAACAAATTGAAGAGCAAATAAATTTAATTTAATATAAAATTTATATTAAATCAATATCTTTTGACTTAAAGAATTAATTCATTTCTTTTTCATTTTTAAATTTTAAAATAAAAAATTAAATTAATATTTTTTAATATAAAACCAAATATTAATTTAAAATAATGAAGAAAAAAAAAATAAAAAATACAAATGAAAAAAACAAATCAAATAAAAAAGGAAAATTAATAAATGAATCAGATAACTTTGTTCCTAGAGTTGAATTAGGAAATTATTCCGAAACAATTATAAAAATAATTATAGATAAATTAATATCTTTATCAATATGTCAAAGTCATAAAAGTATAATAGAGAAGGAACTTCCAACTTATTGTTATAATAAAATTCAGAATTCAATTCAAAATTTATTAAAAACATATTATTTAAATTATGATGAAGATGATTTTTATTTACAAAATGAAATAAAATTTGATGAAATATCAATATCAAAAGAAGTAATAACAAATAATCATTCTTCAAATTTAACAACCGAAAGAAATATAAATAATTTAATTGAAAATAATAATAATTACAGTTTAATAGAAAGTAATATAATAATAGAACAAGAAAAAGATATTAATTTTTGGAACAATATTCCTCAACCAAAAAATTGTCCTATTGACAGGACTTCAATTTATAAAAATGATTATACTAAATTTGTAATTAAAGAAGAATCAATAATAAAAGATGAATCATTATCAAAATCTAAAATATTGAATAAAAAAGGAATTAGTAATTATCATAAATATACTCCATCAAAAAAAATTGAAGAATTTGATAAATATCAAAAGAAAAAAAAGAATATTATTAATTTATCATTTCATCCTATTGATAAAACTATAATTAGAACACCAAAGCAAATTGAACAAGATCAATATTTTGCTAGTTTAAGAAAAGAATATGATGAAATCAATAATAAAATAGTTGAAGAAAATGAAAAAAAAGAAAAAGAAATGTTAAATGAAATTAAAA
>Ga0256407_10007741_pt1 | contig 16014 bp, 10 predicted proteins | sample RumenRJG_04DNA_FD_193489 | JGI IMG/M metagenome (GOLD analysis project Ga0256407, IMG submission 193489) | Bovine rumen microbial communities from Lethbridge, Alberta, Canada - RJG_04 | ecosystem: Host-associated > Mammals > Digestive system > Stomach > Rumen | place: Canada: Alberta...
GTAAATTTAGTAAAATTTTTATAACATATAATAAAAAATTATGTTTATTAATCATGTTAATGTAAAATAGAATGATTATTAAAAATGCTGAAATTATTATTTCCATCATATAAATATTAGATTTTTAGGAAAAAGTTCATTTGGAATAGGGATTCATAAAAATACCAATGAAAAAGTAATTTTTAAAGATAATGCAATTTATTAATAAAAGCAGAAATTCAATTTTAAAATCATTAAATCTCCAAAATATAATGATGTAATCAGAAATAAAAAAAAACATTTTATATGATATTTGAATATATTTAGGCAATAAATTGATAAAATATTTTAATACCTAAGCTTTTGAATCAAAATATAAATAATAAAAATTTTTTACCAATTAATAATAGGATTATCTAATTAATATAATAATAAACTTATTTATAAAGATTTAAATCAAGGAAATATTCTTTTAATTAAAAAATAATAGATTATGATTAGACAATTAAATAAAGATATAATATTTTATTGAAATCACAATGTTGTTTAATTAATTATTTTTAATCTGAAACGATAAAAAGAGATGAATGTAATAGAAAATTTTCTGATATTTTGAATATTTGAATAATATTATATATTATGAATTAAGTCAATTCTCCTTTTATTTTTGAAAAACATAATAATATAAATTCAAATTTAAAATATTAAAAAATTAAGTTTTAAGATAAACTAATGGATTAATTTTTTTTAACTTGATTTAATTATATTGATAATAAAAAATAAGTCTTCTTTTTTAAAAGTTTTGCTCATATCAATTTTAATGTTTTGAAACCAAAAAAAAGATTTAATCAAACAATTTAATAAATATGATAATATATTTATTAATAATTCACTTAATCCTATAAAGAAAAAATTAAATTAAATGAAGGAAAAAGGAAAAAGAGAAATAAATTAAGTTTAAGTTCAAAAAAAATTATTTCAGAAAATATAAATAATAATCAGAATACAGAAGGACATAAAAAATAGAATTAATGAATATAACACTATTTCAAATAATAATAAAAAAAAGAAAAAGATGAAAATGAAATTAATAATAACCAAACAAAAGATTAAATATAATAAAATTAAATATTAATGATAAATTAGAAAATTCAACAAGAATCTTAACAAGTAAATTCATAATATATTTTTCAAAAGAAAAATCAAAATCATTAATAAAATTATTTGAATTTAATTCAATAAATTCATCTATAAATTCTGGAAAAAATAAATCTTCTCAATCAATAAAAAATCATATATTAAAAAATATAAAAAAATAACCAAAGATAAATTTAATTAATAGTTATAAATAATAATCTAAAAAATCAAATGAATTTTTTCATCTTATAAAATTAAAAAAAATATAAATTAAGAGCATAAAAATATAATTAATAAATCTTATAAAAATGCTTCAAAAATATGAGTTTTAAAATTTATAATGTAAGATTAAATAGAATTAAAAAATATTCTAATATAAATAATCTAATAATAAACTAAAAAATATATAAAAATAAATTTAATAATTTCTAATCTAATACTTTAAATAAAGATATGAATTAAAAATATTGGATTTCTGAATTATATTAATTTAAATTATCCTGATAAGGTTAGTGTAATATTAAATAATTTTGACATGTCTAATAAGGGAAAACCTTAATCTTTAATTATACTTTTTGTTTATGATTTTTATTTTTTATTTATATTGGAATAAATAAATATATTTTAAAATAATAAATATTATTATTCTTTTAATTAAAATATTATAAATAATTTTTTATATCAAATTTATTGTTATGCAAAATAATTTAATAATATTATTATTATTTTATTTTAATAAAATAAAAAAAAAAACAATAAAAATATTTTGTAAAATAATATTCAATAATTTATATATTTTAAAATATAAATTTTATTTAATGATTTAACTGTTGATTATACATTGATTGCATATTTAAATTATTATTTTGATTTTGTTGTTGAGGATTTAATTTTTGAATGAAATTATTATATTGAGGATTATGATTAAAATAAATTTGATTTAATTGTTTCTGATATTCGTTTATTTTTTGATGATAAACGACTTCTTTATAAAATTCATTAATATATTGATATAATACATCTAAAGAATTTTTTTGTAATTGATTACATAATTTCATAGTTTCAATTTGTTTTTGTAATTCATCAATTCCTTTTTTATCTTCTTCACTCATTGGATTTTCTTTATTTGAATTAGGAAAATTTAAATTAATTCCAGGTGAAATATTCATATTATTTTGAAATTGAATATTATTATCATTTTGATTTGATTGTTGTTGTAATAACATATTTAAATTTGGATTATTCATAAAATTTTGTTCTCTTTGTTGTTCAAATATTTTATTTAAAGGATTTTTTATATTATTTATTGTATTAAAAAATAAATGATTTAATTGATTTAATTGATTTTGGGATAAATCATTTTGATTAATTTGAAAATCATTTTTTTGTTGATTTTGATTTAAAATATTTGAAAAATTTGAAATATTTTGTGATATGTTTGATTGATTTATTTTTTGATTTGTTGTTTGATTATTTAGAAATTGATTTGTTTGTTGAAAATTTAAAAATGTATTTTCTCTAATAAAAGGATTTTGCATTTTAATATTTGAATTTAATTCATCAATTTTACTTAAATTTTTTTGATTTTTTAAATCAAGAATTCTTATTAAATATTCAATTCCTTCAATTTGAATTTTATTTAAACAATTTTTACAAAGAAATTTTTCTACTTTAAATTTAAATACTTGATATTGATTTCTAATTTCATTAAATTCATTTTTATATAAATTTTCTTTTTCTAAATATTTAAATACATCATCAACATTTTTAATTTTAATAATTTCATCTTCTCTTTGACAATTTGAACAAATTCCTTTATTAAAATTATTTTTTTGATTATTATTTTGTTGATTAAAAATACAATTATCACAAATAAATTCTGGATTTTGAATTTTTGAATTTGAAATACAATTAAAACAAAATAATTTTTTACAAAATGTACATGGTTGCATCGATGATATTTCAATTTGTTTTCCACAATTTTTACATTTTTCAAAATGAGCATTTATTTCTTTTGATGCTAATGAATATATATATTGAGTGTCTATTAAATTTCTATTACGATTTAGTAATTCGTTTTGATTTTCTTGATTTTGTTTATTTTCCATTTTTTTTTTTTTTATTATTAAAATTTATTTTTTATTTAGGATTCTTGTTATTTATATTTTTTCATATATTATTTTTCTATTTATGATATTTTTTTCTTCTCTGATAATATTGGACAAAAATTTTTTTTTGGTTTCATTTAATAAAGATTATTATTATCTTCTTTTATTGTTGATAACATTTTTTTTGTTTTAGTAAGAAAATACCTATTAAAAATTGCAAATTAAATAATGCTTTATTAAGCAAATAATTAAATAATTAATTTGAATCTAGAAAGGCAATAATTAAAAAATTTTTTATTTTTTATTTATTTATTTATCATATAGGGCTCTACAAAAAAAAGAACAATAAAAAATTTAATGATATAAATCCTCAAAAAATTCATATTTAATTATTATTATTCTATTAGAATTATTATATCAAACAATCAAAATAAAATATATAAATAGATATTACTGAAATTAAAAAAAACTTTTTTTAAATAAACAAAATACTATGAAATAAAAATATTATAAAAAAATTAATTAAATTTTAAATAAAAAATAATTAAAGATATAAGTATTATTAATGAAAAATATTTATTATCTTTTAATAATAAATATAATGAATATATTCTTGACTAATAAATATTATATATAATGAAAATATTATTTCAAAAATAATTTTAGATATTATATATAATATTTCAAAAAGAAAGAAAGTGAAAAAATTAATTAATGATTGAGAAAAAATATATGATAAATTCATAAAAAAGATTTTTTTATTTCAATTCCAAATTTAAAAAAAATTAAATAAATTATTAAATTTAATTTTAAAAAAATTTTTAAGTCAAATTAAGGTTTAGAAACTATAGTTTGTGGTTGAATCATTTGTCTTGGAAATTCTTCCTTTATATTATTATATTTTCTTTGTATATTTTCAAATCCTTTAGATGAATAATTTGAATTTGTAATATTATTATTTCCAGATGTAATTAAAGTATTATTATTTATAGTATTTTTATTTCTTTGAAGTCCCAAAAAATTAGTTTCTGGCATTATCATATCACTATTACTCATTCCAGAAGTTTGTAAATAAATATTATTATTTTGAATAGTTTGAGTATTTGAAAAATTATTTTCTTCATTTTGAATATTATTATAATTTCCATTTTTAATTGTACTATATTGTCCAAAATTTATATTTTGATTATTTTTATTATTAAAAATATTTTGAGAATTTGAATTAGGGATATTTAAATTTGAAAAAGCATTAGAATTCATATTTAAATTTTCTCCACTAAATCTATTTCTAAATGGATTAGACATATTATCATTTTTAGTTTTATTTAAATACATAATCATTTGTTTATTATCTTCAATTAATTTTTCATTTTGAGTTAATTTATTTGAAAAAGCTTCAATTTGATTTTTTAAAGTATTAATTTCTTTATCTTTCAATTCAGAATTTTTTTTAATATCATTTAAACTTCTATTTTGAGAATCTAATAACATTTCTTTCTCATGAGTTAATTGTTCTTGACTATTTAAAGCTTGTTTAATTCCTTTTATTTTTGATTTTTGAATTTTAATATCATTTTGTAATTTTTCAATTATTTCATTTCCTTTATTAATTTCTTTTATACTTGTTTGTAATTTATCTTCTAATTTTGAATTTGATATTTTAAGTGATTTAATATTATCTTCATTTGATTCTCTTTGTTTTGTTAATGTCTCTACTAATTGATTTAAATTTTGATCTCCTTTATCTTTTTCTTCTAATTGTTTATTTATATTTTCTAATTTAAAAGTTAATTCTGTTATTTCTTTTTCTTGAATAAAACATTTTTGATTTAAATTTGAATTTTCATTTCTTAAATTTTCTATATCTTCTTTATATACATTTAATTCTGTATTTGTTATTGCGTTTTTTCCTTCTAAATCTTTTTGGGATAATTCTAATTTTATTTTATTATCTTCTAATTCTAATTTTGATTTTTGAAGTTCTTCTAAATTTTTTTGTAATGATAATATTTTATTTTCTAATTCTGATATTTTTATATTTTTTTCATTTTCTAATTGTTCTAATTGACTTTTTGATTCTTGAAAACATTGTTCTTTTATATTATTAATTTCATTATTTTTTTCATTTAATAAATTATCATAATTATTTTTTTGTTCCATTTTTTTTTTTTGAATTGAATCTTTTAATTCATTATTTTCATTAGTTAAATTTTGGAAATTAGAATTTAAATTATTTAAATTTTCTAAAATATTTTGATATTTCAATTTATATTCCATAGATAAAGAACCTAAATATTTTTTAACAATTGTATCATTAGCTTGAGTAAAATTTAAAATTAAATGATTTAATTCTCTAAATTTAGTTCTTTCTTGAATTATAAATAAAGCTTGATTAACATTAATTTGATGTAAAATACAATTATATTTATTATTTTCACCAATACATAAATTAATCATTTTTAATAAAAAAGAAGGAAAATTTTGAAAATCAATTAAAATACTTTGTTCAGTTTTAATTTGATGAAATTCAATTTCAGTAATATCTAACATATATAAAATTAAAGGATCTTGCGGACTTGTAATTTGAATTTGAATTTTTGGTTGTTTTAAACCAGAAAAAACAATTACAATATTCATTATTTGTTCATGATCTTCTCTTTCATTTGATTTAATTCTATTATTTAATATAATTATTTTACTTTATTAATAATTCAATTTCTGTTTTTTTTGGTTCTATTTCAATTGAAGGATTATTTTGAGTTAATATTGTATTTTGAATTGGATTTACTCGAGGCATATTTAATTTATATTGATTAAATATATCATCTTGTGAATTTTGTTTTGAAGAATTAATACTTTTTTTTATTGAGTTTTCTAAATTGTTATTGCTATTATTTAAGTCATTTGTTGGATTTTGAAAAGAGTTTTCTGACATTTTTAAATAAATTTAAGTTAAATTATAATTTTTATCAAATTTTTTTTTTAATTAAAAACTTTTAAATATATTTTTAATAAAAGTACAAATATTTATTGTATTAACTTGAGGAATTTGGTAATATAAATTTTTTCTTAATTGTAAATTACCTATTATTTTTTTTGTATATTTAAACATATTTTTGTAAGGGACATTACATCCTAAACAAATTATTATAGAAATAAATTCTGTTAAATGAACATTTAATAAAAATATAAAAATGAGAACATATATTTTTTTAAATAGTCCATATTTAGATATAAAAAAATAAAATATAATAAATAAACCTTTATTTTTATTTTCTTTTGTATAAAAAATTTTCATTATTAAATTATAATAAGTATAAATTAAAGAGATTAAAAATAATAAATAATATTTTATATTTTTCCTAGTAAAACAAATGGAAAATAAATTTGAATGAAAAAATAAATCATCAATACAAGTTTTACATTGATGACAATGAATTTGATTTTTTTTTTTAACAATCATACAACAAGGACAAGTCTCATCAATTGAAGGTAAATCAGTAATTTTATTTAATAAAGCATCTTTTACTCTATATAATAAATTTTTTTCTCTTTTAATTATATTTGGTCCAACACAAAATAATAAATTAAATAAAAGAAAAGAAATAAATAATGAAATTAAAAGTTTTATATCTCTATATCCATTTAAAAAATTATCATTTAATATTGCAATAAATAATAAATAAAATAGAAAAATTATTATTTTAAGAACTCCATTATAATTTGGAAGAATTAAATCATTAATTAAAAATTTTAAATTGTAATATTTGTATTTATAATATATATTATTATTAACCATATATTGAGTAAATAATCTTTGATTTGTTGTACGTTTAAAATTATGATTAAATTTAAATAAGGAATAAAGAAACAATTTTGTATTTCCTGTTTTATAAAAATAAATTGTATTTATTAATTCATAATTAAACCTATTATAAAAAGGGAAATGAATTATATTTTTTTTACAATTAGATAAACTTTCAAAACTTAATTCATACCAATAATATTTCATTAAAAATTTTGTTATTTGATTATTTTTATTTGTTATTAAAATATCACTTAATTCTGAAGTTCCATTATAATATTTTTCATTAATATTAATAACATCAATGAAATTATATAATAAAAATTCTAAAACATATTTATTATTATTAACAATGGCATAATATAATAAAGAATTTTTATATTGATCATGATAATTAATATAACTTGATTCAAGAGTAATAAAATATAAAAAAGCAAAATGAAAATTATAAATAATAGAATAAATAAAAGGAGTAATATTTGAATAATCAGTAATAGAAATTAAAAGATTTTCATTTTTAATTAAATAAGAAAAAATATAAATATTTTTTTCATAATTTGTACATAAAATGTGTAAAGCAGTCCAGCCATTATAATTTTGAATATTTATATTAGCATTAAATTTTTCAATTAATACTCTTATTACATTATAATATCCTAAATAACTTGCACAATGTAAAATTGTGTCTCCTGTATTTTCATTTACTATTGAATCAACTGAAATTTTTCTTTTTTCTATTAATATTATTGCAGGCATAAAATTTCTTTTATATATTTCATCTATCCAATTTATTATTCCATTATCATCATAATTTAATCTTTCTATACTTATTATCTTATCTTCATTTGATAAATGTAAATTTGAATCATCTATAATTTCCATTTTTATTTTTAAAAAAAAAAATTTTTAAAATTAAGAAAAATATTTCTTATTTTATTCATATATTATTTTGAAAAAAAATATAAAATATGTCAAAAACAAAAGAAATGAAAGAAAGTCAAAATGATTATATAGAATTAAATGCTTATAAAATAGAGGAAAAAATAAAAAAAGATAAAAAATATGAAAAAAAAGGAATATTGATTAAAAAATGGGAAGAACAAGAAAATTCAAAACAATATATAATACAAATAAAAAAAGAAAAAGATTCATTTATAGGAATATTAAATGAAAAATTTGAAAGAGAAGGATATGGATATAATAAATTTAAAAATGGAGATAAATATTTTGGTTATTATAAAGAAGATAAAAGAAATACACATGGAATTTATTTTTGGAATCCTATTAAAAAAAAAGATAATATTTTAAAAAAAGAAATTTATTATGGTTTTTGGAAAAATAATAAAAAAGATAAAATTGGTTGTTATATTTGGATGGAAGAAGAAAAAGGAAATAAAGATTTTGAAAAAGCAAATTTTGATACTTATATAGGATTATTTAATGAAGATAAATATAAAAAAGGAACATATTTATCAAAAAAGAAAAATGATTATTATTTATATTATGGAGAATTTAATGATAAAGGAAAAAAAAATGATAATAACGCATTTTTTTATTCTTCTTCAGATAAATTAATAAAAGGTAAAATTGAAAATGATATTTTTATTGAAGGATATATTGGAATTTTTGATAGTAATTCAGGTAAATTAATTGATTTTATGTTTTGTAATTTTGATGAAAATAGTAATATTAATTCTATGAAAATGGATAATGAAATTGATAAAGAAATATCAAATAATATTAAAAATGAAATGATTACATTTAGAAATGTTATTTTAAGTAAAGATTATTTTACTAATATTTATCTTAAATATATTGAAATTAAAGATTTTATTAAAAATAATATGAATAGTTTAGAAGTTTTAAATGATACTGAAATATATCCAAAAATTGTTTCTCTTTGTACTGGATATAATAAAATTAATATTTATGTTGATATTGAAAAAAATGTTTATAATAGGAAACTATAGATTAAAATTAATTAAAAAGTAAAGTTTATTTTATTATTTAATTTGTAATATAATATTATTTTTCAATAAATTTTTAAATTAATTATGTCTGATCATGAGAAATTAAAATTAGATATGGAAATTTATATTATGGGAGATAATAAATTAGAATTTAATTCATTTCTTTCAGATTGTTTTAAAGAAAATTTTTTTGAAACTCTTTCATGGGGAAATTTTAGAAGATTTCAACTTTTATTAGAAAATAATAATATATGGTTAAATATATTTTTTGTTTTTTTAAATAATGAACAAAATGGAGATTTAATAATTAATAATTTTAAATTATTTGAAAAAAGAAATTTTTTATTAATGGTTTATATAGTAAATGATTCAAAAAGTGAAAAACAAATAAATAATATGTATGAATCATTTATAGCAGAAAGAGATAAATTATATGATGGAATTTTAAATGATGATATTATTACAAAAAATTTAAAAAAAATTACAAATAAAAAAATAAATCATGAAGAATTTAAAAATAATTTAGATTTTTTAATAGGAGGAGAAAGTAATTTAATATATAAATTAGGATTTGTTCCAAATATTGTAAATAAAAGAACTAAAAATTATAAAAAATCAAATGATAATCATTCTCTTTCTTATAATTTAAATCAAGAAATTTTTTATTTTACTATGGAAAAAGAAGAAGTTAAATCAGATTTTGAAACTTTAATTAATTATTTAATTAAAGAACATTTTAAAAGAATTAGAGCGACTATTCCAGAAAAATTTTTAAATTTTTCTCTTTCTTTAATTTCAAATAATAAAAAAAATGAAAAAAAAGAACCTAATTTTTTAGTCAAAATGTCTTCAATAATTAATTATTTAATTGTTTTATATATTTCTTTTGAATTATTTAAATATTTTGCAAAAAATTAATTATTTAACAATTTTTTTCTAAATTTATTTTTTCTAATAACAAAATTATTTTTTTTAAATCATATTTTATTTCTGATTCATTTAAATATTCATTTTTTTTAATTTTATTGATTTTTTTTTCAATATTTTCATCATTTATATTTATAAAATCAGAATCATATGAATCTGATGATGAAAAATCTTTTTCAAATTCAATTATTTCTTTTTTTTTTTTTTGAAATAAATTTTGAAATTTTATAAATGAAGAATAACTTATTTTCTTTTGGCTTAAATTTTTTAATTTAATATTTTTATTTTTTATTTTGTTTTTATTTTTTGTAGGTGAAATATTTATTTTAATTTGATTTGAGACAAAATTTAATTTATTCACTTTTTGCTTTTTTTCAGTTAAACTTCTATAATTTTTATAATCATTATCATCATTCATTATTTTCAACATTTCATTTATTTTTTCATTTTCTAAATCATCTTCTATTAAATATAATCTTTTAGGAATAAATGATTGCCTTATACGTTTTTTATTATAATCAACTGGCTTTATCATTAATGAATTATAATTTTTTAACCATTTTTCAACATTATCATTTAAATAACTTTTTCTTTTTTTATCCATTTTGAATTTAAATTTGAATGATTTTTAAAAATATTTAAATTTGAATATATAATTTAATAAAAAAGAAATATTCAATTTTAATTTAAATGTTTTTTTTAAATTAAGTGAAAATAAATTTATATTCATATTTTGATTATTTTATATAGAAATAAACTTAATTAATATTAATTAATTATTGAAAATTATATAATATCAAAAAAGTAATTATAGATTTTTTAAAATACAAATTAAAATATAATTTTTATATATCAAGATAAATATAATAATATATTAACATTAATATGATTTTGAAAAAATTATAATAATTACTTTAAGTAAAATAAAAAATAAGTAGAGTTTAAAGAATAAAGAACAAATAAACATACAAAATAAAGCAATTATATTATTAATTTTTAATTGTTAATTTATTTTTAATTGAAATTCCAATGATAATATTCTTTTATGTAATTTTTTTTATATTTATTTTAATTATGTAATTGTTAAAAGGAATTAGGGAATATATAAAATAAAAAAATATAAAAAAGGATTTGTTTTTTTACATTATATTATTTAATTTATGTAGTTTTATATTTTATTTTAAATAAATTTAATTTTACAAAGTAAATTATATATTGTATTTAATGAGTAATAAAATAAAAAATATATGAATAATTTATTCAATAATTTATTAATAAAAAATATAGAGTAATAAATTTTATATATTAAATAAAATGTTATTATTTATAATTTTTTAAATAATATTTTTTTATCAATTAATAAATACATAATTTTTAATTTTCCAAAAATAATAAATGAATAAAAGAAATTAAATTATAACAAAGATATTATTTATTAAAATCATTTTAAAATGCTATTTTTATTGTGAATTTATCAATGTTTAAAATACAATTAAAATTCATCAAAATTGATTTTTTTTGAATATAATAATTTTGAATATTAGAAATTTAAAAAAATAATATTAATTATTAAATGGTAGAAAATTTAAAAAAAGATCCTGAAATAATTAATGAAATAAATTTAAATAATAATCAAAATGAAAATGAAAAATTTATAAAAAATAATGAAAAAGACGAAGAAGAAAAAATTGAAATAGATAAAATAAAACAAGACTTAATTAACAAACAAATAGATTTATGTAAACAATTAAAAAAAGAAAGTGATGAATATTTAAAAAATAATCAATTATCTAAAGCATCAAATACATATACAAAAGCAGTTTTAAATGTAAAATATTTAATAGAAGAAAAATTAATAAGTAAAAAATTAAAAGAAGAATTAGAAAAAGAAATATTAATACCATCAAATTTAAATTTATCATATATTGATATACAATATAAAAATTGGGATGAATGTATAAGACATTCATTAAAAGTTTTAAATATTGATCCAAATAATTTTAAAGCAAGATATAGAAAATGCTTTAGTTATATTAAACAAAACAATATTGAAAAAGCAAATGAAGATTTAAAAATATTAAAAAAAGAAAATAAAGATTCTTTAGAATTAAAAGAATTAAAAGAATTAATTGATAATAACAAAAAAGATTATAATGGAAATATTAATAATAAAAATAAAATAATAAAGAAAATTAATAATTTCAATAAAATTATATATAAACCAGATATTTATTTGAATAAAAATATAGAAAAAAAAGATAATATATGTAATAAATTAAAAGTAATAATAGAAAATATTTTAAATAAATGTAAAAAAAAGAAAACTAAAAATGAATGATTAATAAATTTATATTTTTTTGTAATTTTTCATTAAAAAAATTTATTAATATTTATTCCATTAATTAAATAATTTTATTCAATAGAACCATTTTCTGATTTATCAAGAGTACTTAAATTCTCTTCTTTCAATTTATTTATATCTATAAACCCTTGACATATATTAAATAATAGATCATTATTTATTTCATAATTACTATAATTAAAATTAATCATTTTTAAAATTTTTTTTTCATTTTCTTTTTCATCTTCCCTTTGATTTAATTCAATATTTTCATTATTTGAATTCATTGATTTTTCAAAAAATTTTAAAGCAAAAGGAGAAAAAGTTAAATAATTAATTTTATGAATTTCTCTTAAAAATTCATTTTCTTCTTCAAATAATTTTTCAGGATCTTCTTCTTTTTTAATATTATCTTTTTCATTAATGAGAGAATTTCTATTTAAATTTTCTAATTTAGGAGGAAATTCAGTATAATCATCAAGTATTAATTTACTTAAAAGTACATCGTGCATAAATTTAATTGAATTTTCATCTTTTCTTGAATCTAAATCTTCTTTTAATACATATAAATTTTTTTTATATAATTCCTCATCTTGTTCTTTTTCTGCATTTTCGAATAAATTATTAAAAAAAGAATTATCTTCTGTTATTTCTTTTTTTGGGTCAAACATTATTTTTTTTAAATTGAAATTTTTTTTTTTATTTTTTTTTTATTTTATTTCAGTCAAAAAATATTTAATTTTTTAATTAAAATTTTTTAATAATGTCTGAAAGTGAAATAAAAAATGATAATGATAATAAAAATATTATTAATGATTCAAATGAAAAAAAAATAGAAAATAAATATGAAAAAAATTTTAAAAATGATATTGAAGATAATAATTCAATAAATTTTGAAAATGAAAATGAAATAAAAGTAAAAAAATTAGAAGATATAAAAAATATTGCTGATAATAAAAATGATAAAAGTTTTATTCAACAACAAAAAGAGTTTAAAGAACTTTTATTAAACCAAAAAGTTAATAAAAATTTATCAATGGATCAAGAAAATTTATTTGAAACATTTGTTTTATTTCAAAATTTTATGAATATGAATAAAAATAAAAAAGATTCATTTAGTATTAATAAATTTAATTTTGCTGATTCAAAAATTGATGATACTATAAATGAGAATAATAATATAAAAGAAGATAATAATATTAATGAAAGTAATATAAATGAAAATAATATAAATAAAAGTAATTTAAATGATACAAAAATAAAAGAAAATGAATCAGAAAAGGATAATTTATCTATTATTTATAATAAAAATATAAAAAAAAATTTAAAAAATTATGATGATATTCCAATTAAATCATCAAATTCTAATTTTTTAGAATTATTAGAAAAAACATTAGCAAATGAAAAAAATGAATTAAATAATAATATTTCAACTCCAAAAAAAAAAATAATTAAAGTAAATTCAGAAGTAAAAAAAAGACAAATTCAATTATCTAAACCTTCAAAAAAAGATAAAAAATATTCTTATTATACAGATTTTTTAGATGAAAAAGGACATTTTGTTGAAGAAAAATTTTCTAAAAATATTCATCCAAAAAGTGGAAGAAATAAAATTAATAATACAAATAAAAAACATAGTTTTAGTGAAAATAAAAATAATTTAAGTGATAATATTTCTAATATAGATATTAAAATTAATAATAAAACTTCAAGACCTTTAAATGATATTATTTTTGATAATCAATTAAATAATAATGAAAAATCAGATAAAAAAAATGATAATAATAATAATAATAATAATAATAATAATAATAATAATAATAATAATAATAATAATAATAATAATAAAAATAATAATAATAATAATAATAATAATAATAATAGTAATATTGAAGTTATTGTTGAAAAAAATGAAAAGAAAAAGACTTTAACTAAAGAACAAATTATTGAACAAAAAATTCAAGAATTAAATAATGAATTATTTAAATATAAACAAGAAAGAAATAAAATTGACAGATTAAAAAATGAATATGAGCAATTACAATATGAATTAAATTTAGATATTGATGAATTTAAATCAAAAAAAATTGAATTTGAAAAATTTAGAGAAAATGAATTAAAAAAAATCGAAAAAGAAAAAAAAAATTATAATACCTTAAAAATTCAAAATCAACAATTAATAAACAATGCAAAAAAAGATAAAGAAACAATAGAATTTTTACGTAACGAAATAACAAAATTAAAAAATGAATTAAGACATAAAGATTTAAATAATAAGCATGTTTTAATTAAAATGAAAAAACAAATTAAAGAATCATCATCAAAGAAAAATTTAAGTACATTAGATACAAATATATATTCAAAAAAAACAATAGAAAATATATTAAATTCAGGAAAAACAAATTCAAGAACTCATTCTTCATTTACAAATCAAAAAATAAAAACAAAGAAAAAATTAAGTCAAGATGACGCAATAGAACATAATAAAAAAAACTTATTAAATGAATTAGAAAATACAAAAAAAATTTTAACAAAAAATTATACAAATAATGTAATTTTATCAAAAGGTAAATCAATAAATGAAAAAAATTTATCAGAAAAATCAAATTTATTAAAAGTAAGAACAAAATTATCAAATAAAAACATAAAAAAAAACATAATAATAAATAAATCAAATCCAAATATAAAAATAAAAAATTTAAACAATACAAAAAATTCAGAAAATGAAACAATAAGTAATTTTGACATATCATTAATAAACAATGAAGAAAATTTTGATTTTATAATTCCAGAAAAATACAAAAATGAATATTCAGAAATAATAAAAACAGTACAAAGTGAAGGAAAAAAAATAAATTTATTTTCAAATAATAAAAGAGAAGTAATTTTTAAAAGTGGAGTTCGTAAAGAAATTTTTACTGATGGATATCAAATAGTTTATTTTAAAAATGGAGATTTAAAACAAACTTTTCCAAATGGGAAAAATGTATATTATTTTAATAATGCAAAAACAGTTCAAACTACTTTTCCAAATGGAATTCAAGTTTTTAAATTTAATAATAATCAAATTGAAAAACATTTTCCTAATGGTCAAAAACAAATTTTTTTCCCTGATGGTTCTTTTAAATATATTTTTAAAAATGGGTTTGAAGAAACTCATTTTGCAGATGGGATTATACAAAAAAATGATATTGATAAAACTATTACTTTAGAATTTCAAGATGGCACTAAAGAAATTAAATATCCTAATGGGAGAGAAGAAAGAATTTTGTGTAATGGTGATGTTGAAGTTTTAAATTATAGTAATAGTGATTTTAATTCTGAAGATGGGAATTTTAATTTTGATAAAAAGTTTGATAATGAAAATGTTATTTTGGAAAATGAAGAAAATTTTTAGGAAATTTTAATTAATAAATTTGGGTTTTTATATTTATATTTTTTATTTTTTTTTATTTTTTTTTTTTTTTTATGGTTTTTTTTTTTATGGGTTTTATTTTATTTTTTTTTTTTTATTTTTTGTTTTTTTTTTTTTTTTTTTTTTTTTATGGTTTTTTTGTATATTTTTTTATATTATTTTTATTAATTGATATATGTTTTTTTTTTTATTTATATTATTAATATTTTTTTTTTATTATTGATTTTCTTTATATTTATTAATAGGAGATTTAAATTATATTTAAATAAAAACATTATTTAAAATATATTTCTTATTTTTTATTTTCCCAATAATTCCCTTTATATTTATAA
>Ga0256407_10007743_pt1 | contig 16013 bp, 22 predicted proteins | sample RumenRJG_04DNA_FD_193489 | JGI IMG/M metagenome (GOLD analysis project Ga0256407, IMG submission 193489) | Bovine rumen microbial communities from Lethbridge, Alberta, Canada - RJG_04 | ecosystem: Host-associated > Mammals > Digestive system > Stomach > Rumen | place: Canada: Alberta...
TCAGCAAAAACACGCCCTCAGGCATCTGCGGCTCCTCTATCTCCATGTCCTTCGTCAGCTTTGCCAGCTCCCTATGGAAGAAGGCCGCCTTGTCGGGCACATCGTCAGGACATTTCAATTCAATACAAGTCAGCGGGTTCTTACCTGTAGTAGCATAACGCTTACTGCGCCCCACCTTCTTCACATCCTTCTGCGAGGGCTCACCCTTCTCCTGTGGTGTCACCTCGATTGAGTCATCATCAAACACGCGTGTATTCGACTTGAAGCTCCTTATGCACTTACGTTTCTTTACGTCTTCCATAATTTCAAGATACTCTAAAGTCATACCATGTTAATCTTATCCACGTAGATTGTTGTTGCCTGCATGGCATCGCCAGTCTGCTGCGAGTTCCACTCGCGTACCATCATCGTACACTGCACCTTATAGATGTACTGCGGGTCGTACTTGGGGCAGTTCACAGCACGTTCGCCGGTAATCTCACCCAGGAAGGTATCGGTACCATCCGATAGTTTCAATACCACTGTGTTAATTACTCTCTGGTCGCCAGTTTTGCGATCCATGTACTGTCGGGTCTGCAGCCCGCTCTGATTCAGAATTCTAACAATTCTTTCCATACTTTTTTAATTGTTTTGAATTGTTTGTTGCCATATCCTTTTTGCCTTTTCCTTTAATCAAATTTTTAATGTACTCTTGTCCCTTCTCAGTCCAAACAGGGAAGCGCGTCTCTATTAGATCTCCCCTCTTGTTGTAACGGAAGTGACTTCGAGTCTTAGCATATCCCAGCCCAGCATAATCATTGCTAAGCTTAAGTTCGTAAGTATTACGCTCACGAAAGAGAAAACCCACATCTATCAGATAGTGGTGTAGATCCAGGGCTGTGATTCCCATCTCCCTTGCCAGATCGGAAGAGAGCATACAGTTCTCAGTGCCCGCATTGCGTTTGCGTTGCAGCTTTCGTATAAATTCCTGCGTAGGCTGCATCATCTGCTTTTCTTCTGTGGTCATTGTCTTTTATATTTTTAATAATAATGTACATGCGTATATGCGTGTAGCGCGTATGCATTTGTAGTTGTAAATCAATATTTCAAAGAACACGATGCAAATGTAGAATGCGATAATGCGACAGCCAAAATTATTATCGTCGCATTTTTCATCGCACTCAAAAACAGCCCGCACCCCCCGATAAACACTGAGAAAAATAATTTTTCAATAAAAAAAGTGCGATGGACATTTTTGTATTCCATCGCACTTTCTGTCGCATTTTGGCGTGTTTTGAACGCTATTTGCTGTAGTCGTTTACATGTTTTTTTATCCATTCCATGTATGGTTGTTCCCTAGCTCCCTTCCCTATCCACTTAGCAAAGGTTCTCGTTTTGCTGATAATAGCAGCATCCCTTGCAATACTATCATTGGAAACTTTCTCTTTGAACACACCTGCCTCTTTCAAGCAACCAATCACATATCCCTTTATCTTGTCGCTTTTTTCTTTCCATTCGTCGGAAATCTGGCCTCCATATTCCGAGCGCATCAGCCCCTCTGCAAATGCATTTGCCCAGTTGTCATTATACTTGGCATCGGTACGCAGGTCTTTAAACCACTCTCCCTTTAGCATCTCCTTGATATGGAAATACGGCGCAAACAGTTTTGTATTTTCTAATGACTGCAGACTATTATTGCCACTCATCAGATACTTACTTAGCTCTGGCTTCAATGCCACCATGTCTTTGTGAATAAGGTTAAGAGTCACGATAAGTTCAAATAGCGCAACCTTCTGACCCTCGGTAAATTTTGAGTAATTCTTAAAAATGTATTTCCCGTACTTTTTCAGGTTAACAATTAGCATACCGTCTTTACGTGTAGCAAACAGGCGGAACTGGGCATAAGCCACTTTATACTCATCCTTGTCTGTAAAGTTGCATTCCAACAGTTCCCGATGACTGGCATAATCCACTTTGCTCAACTTACTATTCGATGGCAGAGGCGCAAAACGCATTATTCCCTTCTCTAAGTATTTCTCCAATTCCTGCTCCTGCTTCTCCATCAGCTGATCCCATGCAGGCTCCGTGAAATTTTTCCATTTCAGATAGTTGCTCTCAATGTCTTCCCAGTTATGCTCTCTGATGTGGCGGCAAACATAGTCAACAAACAGCATGCCATCAGCACGTTCCAACCCCATGCGTATCTTTTTCAGATACTCCGTCATCTGCACTGTGTTGTCGTAAACAAAGGCATGCAACTCTGCAGGCGTCTTATCCAACTGCTCGCCGAAAAGCTCTTCCAGTATCTGCTGGACGGTCTTATTACCAAGTGCCGCCATGTCACGTTTCAGCTTGGGACTCATGATGTTGTAGACGTTAGTCATCAGGTCGAAGTCGATGTCTGGAATCTCCTGACACTCCTTCTTCTCCAGATCCATCAGAAACGTCTTCAACTGATCGTTGATGGTAGCGATAGTTACTGTGAAACTCAAGGCAAACGGGATGTGTATTGCCTTCTCGTCGTCCAGAAGATGCTCGTAAACCTGCATCCCCTCATAGAATTTTTTAATCTTGCAGCTAAAGTGCATTTTATTTTAGATTTTTATTGTTAAATGATTAATTAGTACTTTTGCCCCATATTTAGAGACAAAACGAATGCAAAGATACAAAAAAATCCCGCACCTTTAAAACAAAATGCTTGAAGTTTTCACTTATTCATGCTATATATTCTGTTTATTTATTATTTTTTTAAACCTATGCCTTGTTTTTGCATAGGTTTTTTGTATATTTGCAGCGTCTAATCTTTATAATTATGGCAAAGGATCTTGTAAACAAGTATGTCTGGCTAGTAGAAACAATCGATAAAGCCAAGAAAATCACTTTCGAAGAGATTAACAAGAAGTGGATTGAGGAGGAACTAGGGTACGATAAAAAAACAAAAACAGTCAAGCCCCTAGCCCTAAGGACTTTTCATAAATGGAGACAAGCAGTCGAGCAGATGTTTGGACTCATTATTGAAAATGAGAATGGCGGACAATACCGTTATTATATTGAGAATGCTGATGACCTAAAAAATGGCTCTTTGCGTAGCTGGCTGTTTAATACGCTTACTGTTAGCAATCTGATGATGGAGAGTGTCAGCATCAAAGATAAGATTCTGTTTGAGGAGATTCCTGATGGCGAACAATATCTTCCAGTAATCTTAGAGGCTCTGAAAAAGAATACTAAACTTGAGATGACCTATCAAAGCTATTGGCGTGACGAAGCTAACACTTTCGTGATTGAACCTTATTGCCTCAAGGCATTTAAGCAACGTTGGTATTTGGTGGCTCGAAGTCCTGCCCTAGATATGATATTGATTTATGCCCTCGATCGTGTGCAACAGCTGGAACTTACGGCATTGCATTTCGAATATCCAGAAGATTTCAAGGCTGCAGATTATTTTGATGAATGTTTTGGCATTATTGCAGATTCTAAATGTAAGGTAGAAACAGTTAAACTAAAGGTTTCTGCAGGTCAAGCCAACTATCTTCGCAGCCTCACCCTACATCAGTCTCAGAAAGAAGTTGAACGTAATGATGAGTATAGTATCTTCACGGTGCGTTTGCGTCCTACTTTCGATTTCCGTCAGGAAATACTATCGCAAGGTTGTGACATAGAAGTTCTGGAGCCCAAATGGTTCCGCGATGATATTGCTGTGATTTCAAAACACATGTGGAACAAATACAAGAATGACAAATGAAAGACTTTGCAGCAATAGATTTTGAGACGGCTAACAACGAGCGAACCAGTGTTTGTTCTGTAGGTGTAGTGATAGTACGTGATGGTGAGATTGTAGATACTTTCTATTCGCTCATACAGCCAGAGCCAAACTATTATAATTATTGGTGTACCCAGGTGCATGGGCTTACTCGCAGAGATACCGAAGAAGCTCCTGTATTTCCAGAAGTCTGGAAACAAATTGAGCCTATGATTGAAGGTTTGCCTTTGGTAGCACATAACAAGGCTTTTGACGAGAGCTGCCTTAAAGCTGTGTTCCGTTGCTACCAGATGGACTATCCTGATTATGAATTCCATTGTACATGTTTGGCCTCTCGTAAGGCTTTTCCACAAGCAGAGAACCACCAACTACACACAATCTCTAAGCTATGTGGTTATGAACTAGAGAACCACCATCATGCACTTGCTGATGCCGAAGCCTGTGCCTGGATAGCCAGAGAAATTCTGTAGTTATCAACTAATTCATACATACATTATCATCTTCATAAAAGAAAGAAAAGAAATAGAAAAATATAGATTATAATAAGATTCTTACAAGGTGTGCCCTCCAACGGCACACCTTTCTTTTATCTTTGCAGTGTGAATTAAAGAGAAAGAAATATGGATACCAAAAAAGTACAAGAAATCTTCAACTCTACCGCCATCAAGGAGATAGAGAATGAGATATTGTTGATGCAGCATGAGGTTGAGAAGAGACACTTCGAATATGAAGCTGGCGAGGAGGTAATCAAGTGCCTATTGGGCACAAGAAAGCATTTGCTGAATAAGATGTTTGTGATGGATGAGGAAAGCAAACAGCTCTTATCCGACTTCAACGAGGCTCTTAAAGCCCAGATGATAGAGATGAGAAAGCGTGCTATCTTTCTTTATAAATCCAATGTAAACAGTGGCCTTTTATCCAGTTTTACTCTCAAAGCAAAGTGCTTCATGGGCTATGAATATTCGAAGATTCATCCAGTCCAGACGACGCGAGCCAAGAAGATGTGGGCCGTGTTGAATGGCTCACTTACTGACTACATGCCTTTGTATATGGATGGCGTGGATAACTTCGAATTAGATTACGCAGAAGGAAGCGATTGTGTTTTTCCTTCAGAGAATCAGATACTATACCTTGACGAGGAGATAGACAATTGGAATGATGAGTTGGATCAAGAAATGACCAAGGACATGCACCTGATTCATCCTTTCCACAACCTCTACAGTCACTTAGATTTCTCCATCTTCGACCTCTTATGGGTACGCGACTTCAATATCGAGCTAAGTCTGGAATCAGATTATAGCACTTACCCAGAAGACTACCCAAGTGACGACCTCGACTGGTCCAAATACGATTTTGATGATTAAAATCTAACCTCTGCCCTAAAGTGGCATACCTTTCTCTTATCTTTGCAACATCAATTCATTAATAATTAAAAATGTAAGATTATGGCAACAAAAGTATTAAGCAACGAATTCATGCAGAACATCGCTACCGAAGAGGCATGGAAAGAGTTATCAGAAAGCTTCGCATGGTCAGAGGCTATGCTGGAGAAGTATCAGGACAAAGTAAATTGGGATGAGATCTGTGAGAACAGAAACATTCGTTGGACTATCCCAATGATTCAGAAGTTCCAGAAGAAGATAAACTGGGACAAATTCTCTGAGTATGCTGACGAGAATGTTCTCACAGAACCAATCATCGAAGCCTTTAAAGAGCGTTGGAACTGGCATGAGCTCTCAGACAATAGTGATTTACCATTAACTTACGATCTCCTCGAGAAGTATGCTGACAAGTGGGATTGGGAACGTATTATCGATAGTTATGGTCACGACATCTACGACAAGTACGCTATCGAGTTCTACGAGAAGTTTAAGGATTACATCCCAGTATCCAAGCTTCAAAACACCTGCCTCTGGAGAGCTATTGTAGAACAGAGATCAAAGCAACTTGCCACAGAGATATGTATGTAAAAGATACAACATCTAAAGAACAGATGCTCAGGGAAATCATTCTCTGGGCATCTGAGGTTGAAAAATAAACATTATTTCTTGCAATTATCAATAATTATCTCTATATTTGCAATCGATTATTGTAACTAATAACTTTTTGACTATGCCTGATATTATTACTAATGGAAACGAACTACTTAGGATTAACAAATCCAAGAATGTAATTGAGTCCTCAAGAACTGGAGGAAGGAGTTGGGTTCTCTGTTGCAATTGTGGAACAATGTATGGAACCTTCAATGATCTATTTAAATTTGGAGGTGAGATACTTGCCTGCACAAGCAAAGGACTGTATTACTCCAGAACAGAAGGACGAAGTTGGGTTATGCGATGTAACAGTTCTAACTATGGTGAGTTTTTGAATCTACAAGTTAGCGGTTCGGAATTGCTGGCAAATACAAGCAAAGGACTCTATTATTCAAGGAATGGGGGGCAAAGTTGGGTTCGAAGATAGTGTGTTTTTAGTTTAATGAATACTTATGAAAAAGATTAGACTTATGAGTACATCAAGAGATGTTTTAATTGGAATCATCTTTATTGTTGTTTTTGTAATAGCAACTATTCTTAATCTTTTCGGATTACTACAAAGTTATCAGCAGTTTGTCGCGGTTCTCCTTAGTGCAGCTGCTACTTATGTAATAGTTGTTATTACGATTAGTCGGCAATCAAGCCAACAGGAAAGCAGAGATAAAAATATAAGGATTTACCAAAAGAAACTTGAGGTTTATTCAAAGTTTAATGCTTTACTTTGGAGTGTAGATGATAAAAGTGACTTCGACAAAGTGAAGGACATGTGTATGCAAGAGCTTATTTTTGTTATAAGTGAAAATAAGATTCAAGAACTAACAGAAGCATTAAAATCTATTAAAGATAATTTTGAAAATGAAGATAAGGTTAAGGAATCGTATTCAAAAATTACAGCAATTTTAAGAGCAGATTTGAAAGGCGAAGATAATACCTTCGAGTCTGGGCATGATAAAATTCTGAAAGTATTTAATGCCATTAATCAAAATGAGGATATAAACAACCAAACGGCAGAAATTAATACAGTTCACGTAGAAAACAAATCCGAATTAAAACGCCCGGAAATAAGGCAGATATGGAATGATTATGAGGAATCAAAGATACAGTGCTGGCATTTTAATGCATTTGACGTAAAGACACAGAACGATGCCCTGAAAGGAGGTAGTGGTTTTCTCTCATTAATAGAATATGGTGAGGATTGGCGTACTGAGCGATTAAAGCAAGTTAAAAGTGGAGACATTATTTTCTTATTTAATCGTGGGGGCTCTGGCTATGTTGGTCTATATCGGGCAACTAATACTATTGTTTTACGCGTAGATAATGGCAATATCTATATGTCAATGGATGGTGCAGAAGAAAAGATAATATCAGATGATGAAGCAAAGCAATATGATATTTATTACGCAATAGGAGATGGAGCCACTCTCGTCTCAGATATTAAGGTTGAAGCGATTCTGACTAGAAATCATTCTTGGAATCCCATAGGAACTATGCGCCAAACAATTGTACGTCCAAATGCTGATAACGTTTGGGAACTGCTTAGGTATTATGATTCTGAAGATAATTAAAATGTATCGATGAGTTGTATATAATTTCGTGAAGTTGGACTAAAAATCGCTGATTATGGACTATGAAAATGAAAAAGAATTATTAAGGATTGCCCGTAACATTGGGATATTTTTTAAGGAAGAGCATGACAAGTTACCGTATGGTGCAAATGTGATTGAAGAGTTGCATGCAGGAGAAAATGCTCACTCAAGAATATTGCGCATGTTACTACAATATAAGAGTTTTGGTAATTATTTGGTGTATTCTTCATTTCTAAGCTTATTAAAGAAGAACAATCTGAATATCCCATTTTCTGTTTGTTGCTATCAACCGGAATTTGTAAATGAGGAAGGTCGGATAGACTTATTAATCAAAGAATACTCCGCACAGGAGAAATTTGCAATTATTATTGAGAACAAGGTTTGTGGGGCTACAGATCAAGCAGAACAAATACAAAGATATATTGAAAAAGTCGAGTTTGATGGTGTGCCAACAAAAAACATTTATGTGATCTATCTAACAAAAGATGGGGAAAAAGAAGTTTCTGATTACAGTCTTACAGAGAAAGCTAGAAAGAAGCTTGAAATGACTTCATCATCAGAAGGTAGGTTCTTCAGGCTTAATTATAGGGATCATATTCTACCTTGGTTGGAAAACGATATTTATCCAAATATTCCTGTCAAAGAAGATTTGTTAATATCGTCCATTCGATTATACATAGACTACCTTAAAGGTCTGTTTGGAGATAAAAACGTTGAAAAATCTGTATATAGTAAAATCAGGAAAATTATGAAAGAAGAATTGTGTATTGAGAAAATCGGTGATTGCCTAAAAGCATATAATGATATTAATTTTCTGCAAAGTCAAATTGCATCCGTATTAATTGAAGAAGCAGGAAAGGTTATGGATGAAAAGCTATTTGTGCCGCTTAATGAATTCTTACAAACCAACTATCCTGAATATGAGTTTGAATTAGCAGGAAAAGGAAATAATACCCAAAATTTTTGGTTTGATATATTTGTCAATGAGTGGCAAAAAACAAAGATTCGATTTACTTGCGAAGGAGGTTTAGGTCAGTATTATGGAATTTGCCATAAAGATGTCAATAATAGAGTCGATAGTTATGTTGTGCAGGGACTTAAAGAAAAGTTCATTAATGGTTATTCTTCTGCATGGTGGCCTTGGTATAATACACTTAAGAAAAAGATTGAATCTTCTGACTCTGAAAACATCTGGAGGGATGTTGATAATGGCAAATTATTGAAGTTGGCAGAGGATTGGATTAGTGATGTTATAAAAATTACCAAGGATTTTGAAATGTGATTTCTTTAATTTCAAATATTTATAGACAAAGAAAAATATCTTTCTTCATAGGTGTGCCCTAATCCGGCGCACCTTTGTTGTATCTTTGCACAAAAAACAAATAAAACGTATAAATATGGACAAGAAAAAAGAACAAGCGATTTTGAAGCTCAACAAAATTAAAGGATGGGCAAATGATATTATTATGAGGAGCAAGAAAATGGAACAGCTTCTAGAATCTATCAACAAGACTAATCCTGACATCCAAGATCTCACAATGTTTATAGACATTGGTGATGCCAGATATGGTGCAGAATTACTAATAGCAAATATCGAAGATGCCATTGATGATATAGAAAGAAGGTTTATATGACAATGCTTTATATAATAGTAAATGCATATGAAGAATAGAAAGAAATTGGAAGAAGCCATCGGCTTGATAAACAGCGTTCAAGACTCCTTAAGTAAGCTACTAAACGCTTTTGATATAGAGGAGGATAATATCAGTGTAGAACATTTTTCGTATAACCCTCAACTTAATTCAAATAAGACTTTCCAGAATTTCATTGAAGGCGAAAACAATAAACTGGCACGAAAAATAGGGTTATCCATTGCTGAGAGCCCAGGTCAGGAAGCATGCAATCCCTGCTTTATATATGGTTCATCGGGATGTGGTAAGACTCACCTAATCAACGCTATTGGCAAGACTTGCACGGAAAAGTATCCGCAGAAACACGTGATGTATGTCAGTGCAATAGAATTTAAGCAACAGTATACAGATTCTGTATATCAAAACACAACAAATGATCTCATCGAATTCTATCAGTCAATCGATGTACTAATCGTAGATGACATCCAGGAGTGGGTAAAAGCACCCAAGACAATCGAAGCCTTCGCCAAGATTTTCAATCATCTCATCCTCAGCGACAAACAGGTTATTCTAGCAAGCGATCGGGCTCCTATAAAACTAAAAGGAATGAAAAAGCAGATAATAGGTCGCTTTGTTAGTGGACTGGTAATAGAGATTGAAAAGCCAACTGTACAATTGTGCAAAGATATCCTATATGTAAAATGCGAACAAGATGGCCTTAAGATTCCTATAGAAGTAGCAGATTATATTGCGAATACAGTCAATGATAGCGTTTTTAAGTTGGAAGGCGTGATAAATACCCTTATGACTTATTCCTCAGTCAATAATGTCAATATTGACATGGAGTTGGCAAAACGAGTAATTATTTACAAGTAATTGTTGGTGTAGTTTGATTTTTTTGTATCTTTGCAGAAAAATGGAGGAATAACATGAAGAAATATCTGTTTCTGGATTTTGATGGGGTGTTGAATACAGAACACTACCAGAATGTTCTTATGTATGAGGGAAAGGCATTACAGGATAGACATGGTGCATTCTTTGATCCAGAAACGGTTGAACAACTAAGACGTATTATCAACGAAACTAATGCAGATATTGTTGTGTCGTCCTCATGGAAATACTATGGCCTAGACGCTATGCAGGATCTTTGGGAAGCTCGACAAATGCCTGGTAAGATAATCGATATTACTCCATCAACAGTTAGTGACAATTGGTTGCTTACCGCCAATCTTGATGATTTGGCAGCTATGAAACCATGTAAAGGTATGGAGATTGTATCGTGGCTTGCGGATAATGCTGGCAAAGATGCGAAATACGTTATCATTGATGACGAATATGTAATTCTGGACTCGCAAGTCCCCTACTTCATCCTTACGAATCCTTTTGATGGTATAACGCAATATTTGGCGGATAGAGCAATCCATATACTCAACGATTAAATTATTTTTTTATAGAATTTCTTTGAGGTATGCCCCAATCCGGCATACCTTTCTTGTATCTTTGCCCAAAATATCATTTATCAAATTATGGAAAAAGATAATGTTCAAGTGAATACTCAAGAAAATTTCTCATTAGGTATTGAATATTTGGAGGAATTGACATTCAAAAGAGCTTATATGCATTATGGTAGACCATTGCCAATAGATGTAGAAGAAAGGCTAAAATTTGAGTTGGAAGTCATTAATAAAAAAGGTATAGCCCAAAATTTTATTGTAATTCAAGATTTTGTCAACACCATGAGAGATGTTTATGGTGTGATGATCGGTCCAGGATGTGGTTTAGAAGCAGGTAGCTTAATAGCCTTTTGCTTGGGAATTACGAAAATAGATCCTCTAAAACATGACTTGCTTTTTGAGCGTTTTGTCAGAATAGACAATGACATGATACCATCCTTTGTTATTGATTTCGAAAAAAAGGGGATCAAAAGAGCTAAAGAATGGCTCAAAGACCATAATTTCATTTGTAAAACAAACCATGATATTCCTAATCATCATTGGTATGTAGAGTCTGTCAGATTGTACTTTGGGGAACTTAGAGCTCTAACGGAACTAAAATTGGCTCTTAAAAATATCAAGAAAAATCGTGGTATTGAGTTAAATCTGGATAATATACCTATAGACAACCCAAAGACTTTTAAGCTGTTTCAAGAAGGTCACACCAGAGGGGTTTTTCAGTTTGAGAAATATGAAATGCGTGCTTGGCTTAAGCATCTTTGTCCCACAACTTTTGACGATCTCATGGCAATATACGCTCTTTGTCGACCTGGGACTCAGGATTATATTTCAACATTCATTCGAAGAAAGAATGGTAATGAGGAGATCAATTACGATATTCCCTGTATGGAGAAATTTTTAAAAGAAACATATGGTGTAACCATCTATCAGGAGCAAATCATACTCCTCTCTCGCCAACTTGCGTACTTTAATCGAGAAGAGAGTCATATACTTACAGATGCATTGGGGAAGAAAAATAAAGATATCATTGATGAGTTGAAGCCAAAATTCATAGAAGGGGGAAAGAAGAATGGTCATGATCCAAGAATTCTTGAGAAGATATGGATTGATTGGAATAATTATGTCTGCCGTTTATCAACTAAATCACAGGCGGTTTCTTACACAATGATTGCATACCAAACGGCATATCTGAAAGCCAACTATCCCTACGAATATATGACAACTCTACTGGAATGTCGCAAAAATAACAAAATCGAGTACGATTTGTTATTGGAAGAATGCATGAGAATGAAACTTTATCGGGTGTTTAAAGATTATTTCTAAGAGGTATGCCCTAAAACGGCATACCTTAATTGTATATTTGCAGCAAGAACTAAAAAATAATAATATGAATGATTATAAGTTTGGTGAAAAACCAAAGTGGAAAGATGATTACTGGAGAAAAGTGGCTCATGCTGGCTACGCTGAAGTCTCGTATGAGGATGTATGGAGTCTCGATACAAGACTTGCTCGGATTATTTCCGTTCATCTTAGAGCATTCTTGAAAGCCCAGAAGGGGCCGAATGCGGGTTGTCCTGGAAGATTGGCAGAAGGGTGTGATGTCAGCGTAGGGCATAAAAAATGGCTTACCATCATACGAAAGATGCTTTATGCGTTCGAGGAATATCAATGGTGTATAAGTGGTAATGACTTTAATAGTCTCCCCGTAGAAAAACAGGAGAAGATTAAAGAAGGGATGCAGTTGTTTATAGACTATTTTAGGGATTTGTGGATATGAAACTGAAAGAACTGTTTGACAAATACACATTTGATGAGATATTGCCTTATCTGAAGGAGATTGAACCAAACAGAGGAGATTCGATGTATCAATTCCGCGAGGCTTTCGATATACTAAGATACATGGAACCATCGGAAGAAGAGTGCGGCGTGGTACACATCGAGTGGTCGGATGATGAGGAAGACACAGAAAAGTATATTACTGTTAATCATTTGGCTGGAGATTTATGGGAACGAAACCTGGCCAAGGAGGTGGTACTTGCTGAAAATCTGCGAATCAACGAGATGCAGATGGTAGCATATTGCCTTTGGGAAATTACCTACTATGGATTTAATCGTGAAGAAGACGAGGAAGACAGAAGCAGATTCTCAATCCATAGGGAGAAAAGGAATAAGTATGATATAGCACTATATAAGATTCAGTTGAGCAATTGGAAGCATACTACGCCACGCAGATATAGATTGATGGCCCATCCACTCTGCACTGATATTGAATTCTGTTTGAAAAGAGCAAGAAGCGGCCAAAATCGCAGCAAGCGTAAGCGCGATTATCGTGTAGAATGCAGGGAGAATTATTTGAAGAGACACAGTCAGCGTGAGGATTTTATAACAAAACTTACACGATGTGGAGCTTTTAAGCGCGAAGATGTGGAGTATCTGCATCAAGTTGAAGAAGGTTATTATTATCCATATGTTTCTCGAACTTGGGATGTAAGCAAGCGTGTTGACTATATTCTGGAATCTATCAACAAATACCAAGAAGTGAATTTCTCATCCTATAATGATGCTATTATCTGTCTGCGTTCATCGTCAGAACACCCTGTGACTGAGGCCGAAAAGAACAGACTGCTTGAAGGATTGCCAAAGGCATTGAAAGCTTTTACTATCACAATTGGATTGGGTACTAAAGAAACTATGAAGCAGGAAATAGAAATGTTGCTGTATTTAAACGTAATAAAATAAAAAGTATGCTGATAGAATATAAGAATCACAAAATCTTTGCATTCTCAGATACGTATGGGCTCAATGATCGGCTTGACATCCCCAAGGATGCACAGATTTTATATTTGTGCGCGATTTTTATTCTGAGATAAATGTAAAAATTGAGAAAGGGGTACAATATGAAGAATAATTATGAAACCAGACAACAACACTTAATGGAGATACTTGGAAAGAATGAACAACGTAGACTATGCTTTTCCGAGTTAGTGTATTGTGTAGCTTTGTCTATCAAAATCTTAATTGAATGTTTCACAAAGCGATTAAAGGCTTTATAATTACAAAATAATAAAATATTTACAGTTTCATTATGTCATATTTCATGTATTAGTTACAACTTACAACTTACTACCTTTGGACATTTAGGTTTTTCAAAACAAGTTGGTAATGGTGATAGTTTTAACTTTTGCATAGTATCTTATATATAATATATATATTATATATAAGATAAAATTCTTGGTTGAGGAATTTCCAGAATACAGATGTCCAAAGGTGGTAAGTTGTAAGTTGTAACTTCAAGGGATGTATTAGGGATAAAAAAAGTAGAATTCCCAATAAAAATAATGGCTTATTTTCTTGCATATATCGAGAAAATTTCGTACCTTTGCATCATAGATGCAAAACAGACAAAAGCGTCTAAAATTTTCGGCTTGGCTATGGAGAAAATTTTTATTAGTGCACGAGTAATTTCTGCATGGCTTAGTAACGAAAACAAGGAATAAAGGAAGAGATTTTAAGGAAGAGGAAAAGTTTTTACACCCTTAAAATTTTAAACAATTTATGGCACTTAAAGTAAAGGCAGTAGAGAGACTGCTTAAGTTTGACAAGGAATCGGAGGGAAAGTACCGCTATGTACTGAAACCAGAGATGTACTCAACCCTTACACAGGCGAAGGTGATCAAGGAGGCTGCAATGCGCAGCGGAGTAAGTCAGGGCGTGATGAAGGCCTGCTGGGATGCTGCTGGCGAGGTAATCAAGGCATGGGCTACCGAAGGTCACAGTGTGGCACTGCCCGGACTTGGAAGTATGCGCTTCGGCCTGCGAAGCAAGGCTGTGGAGAACGTGAACGACGTGAAGGCTGGCCTTATCAGCAGCCGACGTATCATCTTCACACCTAGCGTGGACCTGAAGGACGAGCTGCAGAATACCGCTATTGTAATCACCTGCTACGACCGCAACGGCAAGGAGGTGAAGCGTGTAACCTCAACCTCTGGCGAGGTGGAAGATCCAGAGAACGATCAGCCTACAAATGGCGGTGGAAATCAGGGTGGCGGCGGAAACACCCAGCCATCAGGTGACGTACCTGGAGAGGGAGATTAAGCGCTAAGGGTCAGGGGCTAAGCCCCTACCCTTTACACAATGTAAAAATTATTAAAATGATAAAATTTAAAAATTAATACCATGACAAAGAGAGAAACGATTAAGTTCATCGTACAGATGATTGCGTCAATCGCAACTGCGATTGTTACAGCCCTAGGAGCAACGAGTTGCATGGGTATGTAGAAAAGGAAAGAGCCACCTTCACGGGTGGCTTTTTTGTATCTCTATTTTAATATTATATATGCTATGCTTAGAACATGAAAACGAAACGCAGCGAGGCGTAGAGCTGGATGGCCAGAATGTAGATAATGATAAGCACTGAGCCCTGGCGGATGCCATAGGTGAGGATGTCGATAACGTCATCGCCAGTTTTCTTATGTCCTGACATCATGCCATAGACAACGGAGAAGAGTGTGACGCCGAAGCATACGATGGGAAGAATGCTGCGGCTGAAGGCTGAAGGGAACAGGCTGCCCTTGGCCGACAGAAGTATGGCATGTGGCATGAGGGTGAGCAGACAGATGACGAGAGCATAAAGGGCAAGGAACACGCATGCAACACGCAAGGCCAGCTTGTCACGGAACGACATCTCGCCTTTGTTGCGAAATAGCGACACCACCCCACTCTGCACCACGCTGCCTACAGCTATGAGCAGAAGTAAAAGCCATGCTAACAAGGGACTGGCAATAATATCGGAGAAGCCACCTACAAACCAGCGGATTCCCTCGGAAGAAAGCATAGAGCGCACGCCTTCTAAGCGCATGGCCGACATAAGCCACGACACTATGACCAGCACGCCCTCGGCCACCAACAGCCCCAAGCACAAACGGCTACTCTTCATCGGCTTCAAGATTATCAATATCTAACACGCGCAACTCTAAGGCACGGACTACCAGGCGGGTGGCATTGACACCACTGGTGCCCTCGGGGAAGAGTTTCTGTATAAGCTCGTTCTGACGCTTCTCAAGACTCTTTACGCCGAAAGGCATTCCGCGCAGTCCGGTAATCTGCTCCTTGGTATAGCCCAAAGCTAAGTGGCGGAGGAAGCGCTCGTCGTACTCGTCGATCTCGTAGTTTACAACGGCCTCTTGCTTTACAAGCTCGCCGCTGACAGCGCGCTTGAAGCGCTCTACAATCTTAGCGAGGATGGGCTCGTTGAACACAAGCTGCTTGCCATCCATTACGGCCATAACATCGCGGCGGGTGAGCAGCTCGCCGGTCTTAAGAATAATGCCGTCGGCTCCTGCATCGAGCACATCAACCCAGAGTTTCTCGTTAAGAATCTCGCCAGTAAAAATCAGAACCTTAACTTCGGGATGCAGCTCCTTGGTGTGGCGGCAGATTTCTACGCCTACGGTGGTAGAACCGCCCAGTCCAAGGTCGAGCAGCACGAGATCGGGAATCTGCTGCTTGAGCAGTTTCCAATAGGCCTGCTCGTTCTCGGCAGTGCCTATAACCTCGGCCTCGGGGATATC
>Ga0256407_10007744_pt1 | contig 16012 bp, 14 predicted proteins | sample RumenRJG_04DNA_FD_193489 | JGI IMG/M metagenome (GOLD analysis project Ga0256407, IMG submission 193489) | Bovine rumen microbial communities from Lethbridge, Alberta, Canada - RJG_04 | ecosystem: Host-associated > Mammals > Digestive system > Stomach > Rumen | place: Canada: Alberta...
ATTGCTCTAAGAGTTCAAGCTTTCTGCCGTAACCTTCCTGAAGACGCAGGATTTCTTCCTCTTCGGGATTAAGTGAACGCAGAAAGTCCTGTGCCTCTTTCTCGATTTCTGCCCTCTGAGTCTGATAGTCCTGCTCGATGATGAGGAGAGCATTGTTTTTCTCGATTTCAGAGATTTGAGCATTCTCAGCAATGACGGCATTAAGCTCCTGAAGCTTTTTGATGTGTTCATGCTCAAGCCTTTCGAGGTCGCTCTTTGACTTCATATCGAGTTCAAGGATTTGCTCATAATAAGGCGTCCAGGTATCACGGGCTTCAGCAGATTTTGAGAGTCCGCCGCCGGAGCTTTTACCTTTACCGGAGTCCTTATTTGCGCCAATCTTTAAGCCTTCATCAGACTGAGTACCTTCACCCACAGGTTTATTCTGGTACTTTTCAGCAATGCGTTTACGTTCAGCGGCAATACGGTTCTGAGATTCGGTGATGTCCTTTTCGATTCCGGCAATGGTGGCCTTGTAGATTTTTGCAGTTTCCTCTGCCTCTCTTTTGGTTCGCTCCCGGGCAAAATCGAAGCCTTCCGAGAAGGTTCCTCCGGAAAGAGAAGTTCCGATACCTTCACCAATGGCATTGAGGTAGCCGACAGTGTTATCCCACAGTTCTCCGACTTTCTGACTAAGCTCAAGAAGACCAATCTGAGCAAACTGAAAAAAGTTTGAAAAGAAGAGCTTCCAGCTCCCGGTACCGTCCTTCATCTCAACGCCGATAAGCTCAAGGGTATCACTGAAAAAGTCCTTCACACCTTCCCATGCGGTGCGTATTCCTTCAAAGGTCTCACGTACCGTTTTGGCAAGATTGTGGAACCACTCGGTAACAGCCGGATCATCCAACCATTCAGAAATTCCGTTCAGGGTATTGGCAAGAAAGTCATTACCCATGATGATGAGTTCACCGAAACCGCCGTTTGACTGCATGAGTCTGGTGCAGAAAGTGCCCCAGGCGTTATCAAGTCTTCCGGTAGCAGCAGATACAGTGTTGAGCTTAGCTTCCAGCACTCCGTCAAAGTTGTTCTTTGCCAAATCAGAGAGATAGGAATCCAGGGCTTTGCTGTTCTTTTCAATCTCGGTGGTGGAGCCTTTGTAGGTTAAGGAGATGGTGTCACCATTGTCCTTTGCCGTAATACCAAACTGCCGGAGTGCCTTTGTAGAGCCCTGGGAGAAGGCAATAACCGCATCAGTTAAGGTGTTGATGTCTCTTCCGGTGCCATGAGCAATGGTGGCATAGGTCTTAAGCTGCTCGTTTGAGTTGGTAAGACCGTTGTTGCCTAAGTCCACAAAGGCTTTAGCCAATTTGTCTGTAGCGGTAGCCGTCTCATCCTCAAGACCGTTAAGACTCCAGAAGGTTTTCTGCGCTGTTTCCAAATCACCCACAAGAGGTGTAAGCCTTGCCGACATGTCCTCGTAAACCCGTGAGGCTTCAAGTCCGGTAGAGATTATGCTCTTAAAACCGTCCACGATTTCAGAGGCAAACTTGATGGCAAAACCGGTCATCAGCATTTTCCAGCCGGAAGCGTTTTTCTGCAGAACACCGGTCTGACTGTCCACGGCTTTGGTGACCTTTTTGATTTCAGCTTCCTGCTCCTGCATGATTTTCTTCTGCTCGGCAAGCGTGGTATTGGCATCCTTCTGTTGAGAGTTCTGGGTTTCAAGAGCCTTGCTGATTTCCTTGGTGACCTTGCTCTGCTTAGTGCCTAAATCGGTTACGGTTTTTGTCTGAGCCTCAATCGAATCCGTCACGGTCTTAACGCTCTCATCGAGTCCGTGGATGGCGGCATTGGTGGCTTCTGCCTGTTTTGTGGATGCATCAAAGTTTGCTCCCATAGCCGTAGCCGAGGAGGAAACAGCGTCCTTCATAGCCGTCATCTCTTCGGCAATTTTGCTGAGTGAGTCAGTCAGAGCAGACGTGTCGGCAGAAAGTCTGATGGTGCTGTCGTTCATTTTGATCTCCGTAAAAACGAAAAAAGGACCTCATGCGAGATCCTTTGAATGTAAGTATTAGTATTGATTGGAGTGTTTAATCCAGTTTTTCAATCAGGCACTGATGATCCTTTGTTTCAGTGCTGTAATTTATCCCAACCAGAATGATGTTCCTGTATTGTTTGATATAACGTTTAAAGTATTCCTTTGTTTTAATCTGCTTAATGGCCTCTTCAGCGGAATCGTCATACTTAAACTCAATCAGAATAACCGGCTGTTTCCTCGTTATTGGCTCATACACTAAATCAGCACGGCCCTTTCCTGCCTGATCTTCCCGGTGATAGCTGTAATCATCAAGAGTTGCCCATAAAAGTCCGGTCATTACGCAGTATGTCAGAGATTCCTCATCGTTGTAATCAAGAAGAGCTACGGCTGAGGAATTGTGGATTTCCTGAATAATTGCAGCTACGGTTGCTCCGTCAAGTTTTTTGATAGCTTTGAGCAGATTTTCTGAACGTTTGATGGTTTCCATGCGCTCATACCAGTTCTGCTCTCTCACAATATCCATCAGTACCGCTTTGATTTCTGCATTCGGAACATAAGCAACCTTACGGTATTTATTTTTGGTATCGGAGCATCCGAGATACCCAAGACATACCAGAAGACTGAAGACATCATTTTTGTCTTTTATGGTTACCATGTCATTCTGAAAATTGGCACAGCTGAAAGTAACCTCTTCGCCTTCAATTAAATTGATGATATCTTCTTTCAGACCTTCAAAATCAGTATTGATGAGGCGGACAAACTCTTCATTGGATGATGTCCCGCTCCAGTAGCTGATGCATTCGTTTCGGCTCACGGCCTTGCATACGGAGTTGGGGTTGTATATATCAACGCCTTTGATTTTGTAACCCTCATACCATTCCTTTAATTCCTGATGTGTCACTTTACAGTTAGGTGATTTTACAATGTCTGCAACTTCATCCTCGGTAAACCCGAAGTATGTCGCATACTCACCAGGAGCAAGCATGTTATATTCGTCAAAACCGTTAAGCGCAGACTGAGAGTTGTATTTTTTGATAGGAAGAATACCGGTAAGATATGCAAGCGCAAAGCAACTAAGACCGTCATCAGATTTAAACAGACCGCGCAGAAATTCTATAAATTTTTCTTGTAGCGCCGGCTCATTTTGATACTCTCTGCATATCAGATCCCATTCATCCATAATTAAAATAAATGGCTCGCCGGTGTATTTGAATATAACTTCCAATGCCGATGACAACGACTTCTTTCCAATCAACGGATCGTTGCTGATTTGTTCAGCGTATTCTTTATTCTCCTTTAGATCACGAATAACCATATACTGGAGAAAATCCACCAGATCATCAATAGCTTCGATGTAGAGAGATTTGTCGGCTTTATACGAGATAAACTTGTCCTTTATAGAATTCATGTCAATGTAAATAACATTGTATTTATTAAGATGATCTGCAAAACCGGTATTCTCTGAAATTTTCAAACCGTCAAATATCTTTTGTCCGGCATACCCTTTGGAATAATACGCTGAGAGCATATGCGCAGTTACGGTTTTTCCAAATCTGCGGGGACGGGTAACAGCGATGAGATTTCCATCGGTATTAAATAGTGCATTGGTTTTTTCAATAAAATCCGTTTTATCAACAAACACTCTGGTATCTTTCGCTTTAACCAGTCTTATAAAGCTGTTATCATTACCAGGATTCAGAATATTGCCCATAACACTTAACCTCCACGAACTTCATGACATCCCCATTTTAGCACAGCACAGAATTTTAATCCGTGATATGCAATTGAACTTAAAAGGTGCTGATGTCAAAACCTTACTTTCTGCCATCTAATTTAACGACTATATGCGGATTATTCAACATTTATCTGACGTTTAACCGCAAAGTATTAAACCGGTTTGCATTTTATGTCATCGATATTTATCTTAAGGTTTGAACCCATAGCCGCAGCAGAGGAGGAAACAGCGTCTTTCATGGCCGTCATCTCTTCGGCAATTTTGCTCAATGAGTCAGTCAGAGCAGACGTGTCGGCAGAAAGCCTGATGGTACTGTCGTTCATTTTGAGTTCCTTACAAACGAAAAAAGGACCTCGAGTTATCGAGATACTGTCATATCAAGTAAAATAGTGAAATAAACCTTATTAACCCCGTCTTATTCAGGAAGATCCCATTCAGGTTTTGCTATGTTTTTATCAGAATGTCGTTTATAGGTTAAGGTAATATTTTTGAGAAATTTTTTAAAATCAGGATTAGCATCCGCAATTCTATTGATCATCATCCAATCCAGATCTGTTTGTGGGGCTTTAACTCTAATTTGACTTTCGCAAGGGTTATTTTTATCTAACTGAATAAATCCTATATTAAAACTTGCACAAAGTAATTGAAATTCATCCCATGCTTTTTCTTCTATTCCTTCAGCAACTAAATATGAAAAATTAACCCAAGACGAATTCGATACTGTTTGAAAAAAATATTCTCTCAAATTTCCTTGAGTAATATCTCCGTCTTTTACTTCAAATGAATACAAAAGACTTCTTATATCTGAGTACTCAATTAGGCATTCTTTCGCCTCATCGACAAACCCACCAACAAGATCTTGGAAACCTACAAGATCAGCATGAAGCCATTTATTATTGTTGGCTCCTTTCTTTGTAGATTTTTTTTCATCGATTCTCAGCGTCATTATTTTCAGCGATTTACAGTATTCAGCAAGTTTAGGATACAGTTCTTTTTCCGGTTGATTGTTGCGGCAATTATCTTTGTAATCACTTAATTCGTCAGAATCCTTAACTATTCCTTTAGGGCTATTATTTGAATTATTAGAGCTTTTTATTGAGTAAGTTCTTGGTCTATCTGATGATAAAAAAACATTGTTCCTTTCAAAATAATCCTTGCATACTGGAATTTCGGCCGACCATTGTGCAATACAATCTTCCTTAGTGTTCATGTTTTTATTTGAAGATGCTTTAATTTTTGCTTCTACTGCATCAGGATACTTATCTGCCAACACCTGTGCAATTTCTCTAGCTGTATATTCTTTTCCAGAATTACTATTTAGTAGCTCTAACACAGCCTTTCTTAAACTAAAGTTTGCATTTCTCATATAAAACCTCGAATCAAAGTTCTACTATGTTAACGCAAAATAGACAATAAAATGATGTTAAAACTCACACAAAGAAATTTCTTACAGAATTTGCTTACGTATCATAATCCGTTTAAACTTCTCAACCTCTCTGGCACAATCGCTCTCCGTCATCCCGGATCTATATCTCTCTTTCGGATGCGCCTCATAGTACTCTTCCTGAAAAACAACCGACCGGAGCGTAGCAATGTTGTTCAGCGAATAAGTCAGAGCAGACGTGTCGGCAGAAAGCCTGATGGTGCTGTCGTTCATTTTGATCTCCGTAAAAACGAAAAAAGGACCTCGTTAGAGATCCTTCATTGGTTATATTTGAACTGTATATGGCTGATTAGTAACCCTGCTCGTTTAGCTTGCGGTAATTATCACATCCTTGTTGATTGCCTAAATCACAAGATTTTCCGAAGTACTCCTTCGCCTTGATCTTGTTCTGTCTTACGCCAATGCCATCTTCGTATAATTCTCCTAAATTGTTGCAGGCGATGTCCACTTTTAGGTTACAACTTTTTTCATAATAGGATACAGCCATACTGATATCTTGTCTTAATCCAAGACCTTTTCTATATAAAACTCCAAGATTGAGGCAGCCATCGCCGTTATCCAGATTGCATGCTTTTTCGTAATAAGATTTTGCTTTGCTGTAGTCTTGTTTTACACCTTTGCCATCTTCGTATAACAACCCCAAGCCGAAGCATCCTTTTCCACTGTTCAGATTGCAGGCTTTTTCGTAGTATGAATTAGCTTTTTTGTAATCCTGTTTTACACCACTCCCGTTGTCATATAAAACTCCTAAGTAGTTGCATCCGTTACCATTGCCTAAATCGCAGGCTTTTTCATAGTATGTATAAGCTTTTTTGTAATCCTGTTTTACACCTTCGCCATTGCTGTATGAATTTCCCAAGTTGTTGCATCCATAACCATCGTTCAGATTGCAGGCTTTTTCGTAATATGTATTAGCTTTTTTGTAATCCTGCTTTACACCACGACCATTGTTGTATGAAATTCCCAAGTTGTTGCATCCATAACCATCGTTCAGGTTGCAGGCTTTTTCATAATATGTATTAGCTTTTTTGTAATTCTGCTTTTCACCTTGACCTTTGGCATAGGAGACCCCCAAGTTGAAGCATCCTTCTCCAACGTTCAGGTTGCATGCTTTTTCGTAGTAAATATTTGCTTTGCTGTAATCCTGTTTTACACCTTGGCCTTTATCATATGCATACCCCAAGCTGTTACATTCATCTCCAATGTTCAGGTTTATACAACCTTCATATAGAAGACGATTTTCTTTATCAAGTAATTCTTCGTTGTTGTGCTGTTCTGCTACTTTAATATTGTTGTCAGCATTGTTGTTAACATCGTTCTTATTCGCACATCCTGTGCCCACTGCCAAAAGTGCAATAACCGGCAGCATAATTTTGAATATTTTCACAAACTCTCCTTAATAGTCTTAATGTGTCCCGTATTCTATTGAATTGTGAAACCAATATCAATTTTATTCGTATTATTTCTATTTCATTAGCTTTCTGAATTTTTCAATCTCCCCGGCACAATCGCATTCAATCATACCGCTTTTGTATCTCTCTTTCGGATGTGCCTCATAGTATTCCTCCTGAAAAACCACCGACCAGTAGTTGAACTCGGTGGAGGGGTATTCAAGAACTTCAGAGATTGGGCGGTGAAGCTCCCGGGCAATTCTCACCGCCAGTCTGAATACGAAACTGCCCCGGATTAGTTTTTTAGGTGTGTTTTACCCGTGATGTTGAGAGCTGAGAAGGCATTAACGAGCTGGAGCAGTACCTTGTTTGGCACTGATTCCATAAAGGCTTCAAAGTCCTTAGGCTTTTCGGTAAGTTTACCGTTCTCATCACAGAGAGACGCATGCATCATCTTAAGGACACGAAGCTGTAAATCATTTTCGCCTTCAAAGTCGAGACGAGCCTTTCCGGAAAGCTCACGCAGATAAAAGTCCACACCATCAACGGTTACCTTGCTGACTTTGAATTTCAGCCCCTTGATTTGATCTAAATAATACATGGTTATTCTCCTTCGTTTTCAGTAGTTTGAGTCTGTACAGCTACATCGGCATTTGACCAGACAACATCTGAAGCCTGTCTGCCGGAAACCTTAAGCTGCATAAAGCCGTCAGCAGAGCCGGACATAATCTGATAGCCTAGAAGCTTCAAATCATAGGTAGCTCTGGTACCGTTCGGCCACTGATGACGAATGCGAACAATCTGCTGTGCCTCAGCGGCGGCAATGAGAGCCGCTGGTCAGCGTCATCATCGTAATAGTAGATGGTGAGTTGGGGATGCGGACATAATCCTGGACACCCAAAGAGGTGATCTATGGCATATACAATACAACAAATTAAAACAGCTTTAGAGCTTTATGATAAACTAAAAAAAGTTGTTCCAACCGTTAGGCAATTGGGATACCCATCTGTTCATACACTGTATGAATGGATTAACCAACGAGAAGCAACAGGAGGTAAATTTCCTGATATCGAACCATTAGGAGTTAATAAACGTCACCTAAAGGTAAAAATGAATCATGAAGGTTTCTCTGCTGAGCATAAGCTTAAAATTTTAAAACGATGCTTTGAAGGGACAGAATGTGTTCGCGATGTTGCGATTGAGGAAGGAGTTTCACGTGCTATAATTTATTTATGGAGAAGCAAGTATCTTAGAGAAGGAATATTTGGATTGCAGCAAAAGAAAAACAAATCAAAAGAACAAAATCGCTTGATGAACAAAAAGTAGATGAACCAGGAAGTCACAATGCAGGCTCTTCAGAGCATTCTGCCAGTTCTGAAGAAATAAAAATACTTCGGAAACAATTAAAAGAATTGCAGATGAAAGTTGATGTAATGGCAGAGGTCTTTGAAATATTAAAAAAAGGCCAAGGCACTGATATTGATATTCAAGCTTTGACGAATGAAGAGAAGTTTCTCATTATCAGTGCCCTAAAAAAGAAGTATTCAATTCTGTCACTGCTTAAGCATCTATCGATGTCAAAAAGTAGCTATTATTATGTCGAGCAACAAAGAAAAAAGATGACAAATACATGGCTGTTAGAACTCTGTTAAAAGAAATCTTTACCCAAAATTATGAGTGTTATGGCTACAGAAGACTTCATACAGCACTACAAAAAACAGGTTATTGTATTTCTGAAAAAGTCATCAGAAGGACTTAGGGAGTAAACACCTTTTTGTGTAAACTGTGATTTAACTCTTAAAAACCAGCTTTTCCATTCGCTCCTTTGTTAGAGGTAATTGAAGCAGTTCGTTTTTAATTGTAGTCCAATTTTGCACTCTGCTTTTGTCCCATTTTTCCTTTAAGGTAAGTATCCTTAAGTACAGAGCTCGGTATACAGCATCAGATGATTCGAAAGCACCTTTCTTAGTCACCTTTCTCAGACTGGAGTTGGTGCTCTCTATGGCATTGGTAGTATAGATGAGCTTTCTGATTGCCGAAGGATAATTAAACAGCTGCAGTATTCCTTCCAGATTTCGTTCCCAGCACTTTACGGCACCTGGGTATTTCTTCCCCCACAGTTCTTTAAATTTTTGAAAATTTTGCATGGCTGTTTCCCTGTCAACTGCACTGTATACTGTTTTAATTGAGTCGCAGAAAGCCTTGTATGCCTTGGTTGGAATAAATTCCAGAGAATTTCTCATAATATGCACAATACAACGCTGAACAACTGTGTTCGGGAAGATGGTTTTAACACCTTCCTCTAAGCCTGACACACCGTCCATGCACATGAAGAAAATGTCTTCAACTCCACGTTCTTTGAGGCTGTCCAGTATATTAAGCCACTTGGATTTTGACTCCGTAGAATCTATCCAAAGACCTAGAATATCCTTCTTGCCTTCCATTGTAATCCCCATAATCACATATACGGCATGCTTCGATGCAGGCTGGGATGGTTCCTGACTGTTCATGCTGACATAAATGCAGTCAACATATACTACAGCATACACTGATTCAAGCTTACGATTTCTCCATTCCTGAACTACTGGTGTAAGTCTTGCAATAATACATGACACCATGGCCTGACTGATATCGCAGTTATAGATTTCTGAAATGGTTTTGGCAATGTCCGCCTGACTCATGCCCATTCCGTACAGGGAATAGATTTTATTATCAATACCGCATAAATCGGTCTTATAAGTCCCGAGAAGCTTAGGCTCAAAAGAACCATCACGATCTCTCGGTACATCAATGACCGTTTCACCGAGATTGGTTTTAACGGTCTTGCAACTATAGCCGTTACGACGGTCTGCAGTCTGCTTCTCTCCCTGGGATGATTTGCTGTATCCAAGGTGGGCATCCAGCTCTCCCTTAAGCATTTGTTCAACTGCCATACCCAATACTTCACGCATGGTCGCCTGAACATCAGTTATAGAGCCATTGGCACAACCATTGGCAAAAGCCTGAAAAATTTCTTGTGCTACTTGACTATGTTTTTGTCTAGCCATTTTTTATTTCCTATTTAAATGTGAATAACGCACCATGACATAACTGGGCCCATACATTATGCCATAGCATTTTGGTGTTTACACAACAATTTTATCACTCCCGATTGATGACATAACATTCTCCCCTTGTACAGCAGATTCAACCGCCTTATGCGCCAAGTCTAACGGAGGTGGCAGTGATAATGCAAAATTTAGTTCAACTTCAGGTGAACATATTTTGATAATTGACGACCCTAAAAATTAGATAATCACTACTCAATTCATATTATTTGAAAATATGTTTGACTTTTTTAGCTGATATTTCTTTGATTTATCAGTTTTTTTGTTGCTTTTGTATTGAGTGTATATTATAATATAATAAATACTCAATATAGGAATTACACCATGCCGGTAAAAGCATCAGAAGAAGTTAAAACCAGAATTGTTCATCATAAGCAGAAGAACGGTGACATCTATGTTATAGAACGTAGGACCAGATACGATTCTGTCAAAAAATTTAATGTTGTACTATCAAGTAAAATTTTAGGAAAAATTCCTAAAGGTGAAGAAGATATGGTTCCGACGCGTCCTAAACGTCCGAACGGAACAAAAGTATTAAATTCAAAAGAACATCATTCAGAGATAGCTGCATCCAGACAAAAAGTCGGTATGATGGATATTGTCGATCACATAGGTAAGACCTCAGGTATAGATGATACACTTTATGCAAACACTGATAAGGGTACTGCACAGAAGATAATCTCTCTAGCAAGATACCTGTTCGCTACTGATGGAAAGAGCCTTCCAGGAATAACTTCATGGCAGTATTCTCACCCGCTTCCTTATGATGAAGGACTGTCGGAGAGCATCTACCACGCTCTTTTTGCAGACGTAGGACGTAATGAGTCTCTTATGCAGAGCTTCTTTGCATCAAGGCTGGAAAAGGCTGGAGATACTGCTCTGCTGGCATATGATTCCACTACGATATCGACATATTCAAGACAAATATCAGAAGCAAGATTTGGATTCAACAAAGCTCATGACGGACTTCCAACTGTAAAACTTCTGTCACTGTATTCAGTTGAAACCAGACAGCCTGTGGTATTTACCAGGCAGCCGGGGAACCAACCGGATGTAATCACTATAGAAAATGCGTTAAAGCAACTTCAGGTCTTAGGTGTAAAAAAGGCTGAAATAGTAACTGATAATGGATACTATTCTGAAAGGAATCTTTCCGAAATGCTCCATGCTCATTTTGACTTTATAACGTTGGTCAAGATTGGTATCAGCTGGGTAAAACGAGAACTTGAAAAACGGTTTAATGATTTTTGCAGTACGGGCAGTGCCTGTCCTTTTGATACCAGTACTCATGGTATTTCAGTAATGCTTAAACATGAGTTTACGAGACAACGAAAGTATGCAAGCACAAGGAAAGGACTTGCAGGTGGAACTGAAGAGTCATTTGAACGCAGAATCTATCTGCATCTTTACTTTAATCCGTTTCGTAAAGTGGAACAGGATTCCATATTTGACAAGGATATGTTTGAACTTAAATATTTGGCGGAAAAAGGAACTTCAGAAGAAGAACTGTCACCTGGAGCTATAGAAAAGATAAACAAATATCTCAATATTAACCGTCGAGGAAACTCTGTCAACGTCACTTTCAATGAGAAAGCAATAGCTGAAGCCAAGAAGTACCACGGATATTTTGCTCTTGTATCCAACTGTGAAAAGGATCCCTTTGAATGTCTTAGCAAATACCGTCGACGTGAGACAATAGAACAGTTTTTTGAGGCAGGTAAACAGAAAACCGACGGAACCCGAACAAGAGTATGGTCAAGTGAAAGTCTTATGGGCAGAATGTTTGTGCAGTTTGTGGCACTATGCTATTACGAATATTTAAGCGAACAGCTTCGCCAGATAAAACTCAAACTTGAGGAAGATATAACAGCCGAGACTGATTTGGCAGAGACTAGAAAGAACAAAAAGAAACTGCTGTCCTGGCTGAACAACACTCCTGTTTATCTAACACTGCAATGGTTTGATGCAGTTGAAGAAGTGAAGGTATCTGCCAAGCTTCATTCCAAGAGATGGTCAACTGAAATAACAGAGCGTGACAGGCTGTTGATCAATTGTCTCGGAATGAAAAGTATTGAGTACTGATTGTCTAACTTTTAGGTGACGACGCCACAATGAAATGGACTCTAGAAGAACCTAAGTAATACCATATATACTTAGACTTGTAATTTATAAAAGATCCGATATGTTTCGGATCTTTTTTATCAATTTAACGTGTTAGATTAGTATTAACGGAATCAGAACAGTTTCTGCATTTCTTCAGCTCTGGCAATACACGCATCCATTGCCTTGTATACCGAAACCTTCAGATTCAATTCTTCGAATTTGCTAATTGCGGCGAATGTTGTTCCTCCTTTTGAGGTCACCTGAGCACGTAATTCTTCCAAAGTAACATCTGGATTCTTTATAGCCATCTGTGCTGCTCCCAGGGCTGTTTGGACTACAAGTTCTTTTGCCTGATCTTCATTCAATCCAAGTTCCTTTGTATGTTCTATCATATACTGCATGAAAAGGAAAAAATAAGCAGGAGATGAACCAGATGCAGCCGTAACGGTATTGATATCCGCTTCACGTGCAACCCATACTACTTTACCCACAGCAGAGAGTATCCTGTTGGTAAATTCCTTTTCTTCCTCGGAAACGTCCTGCGTTGCAAATGTTCCGGTAACTCCATATCCGATCAGGGCAGGAGTGTTAGGCATTAATCTGACTATCTTTTTATGTCCGTTTAATAAGGAGGATAATCTTTCAATGGTTACGCCTGCCGCCAGGGAAATAATTAATTTATTTTGGTAATCCTTAATGTCTGCAGTTAATTTCTCAAGCATTTCTGCCATAAACTGCGGTTTTACCGCTAAAACGATAAGCTCCGCATCTTTGGCAATTTCATAATTATCCAAAGATGTTTTAATTCCGAAATCCCTGCTCAGTGCGGTCAGTTTTCCTTCACTGCGGTTGGAAACAGAGATCAGTTCCCTGTCATAACCTGATTTGATTAAACCGCTGATTAGCGAGCGTGCCATATTGCCGCCGCCGATAAAAGCTATTTTTAGATCTTTCACTTTATGTTTCCTTTTATTTTTAATGTTTACTGTAATCTCTTGCACCGAAAATTGCAGTGCCGATACGAACCAGATTTGAACCGCATTCTATGGCTGTTTCCATGTCTGACGTCATTCCTATGGAAAGAGTATCAACTGCCGGATAAATTCCTTTCAGTTTCTGGAACAAATCATTCATTCGTACAAATTCTTCCTTTAATGTGGCGAAATTGTCCGTATTCAGCGCGATAGCCATTAAACCTCTGAATTCCAGATTAGGCTGCTTAGAGATAAATTCCGCCAGTTCCCTGATTTCTTCATCGGAGTATACTCCGCTTTTCTGTTCTTCATGGGAAATATTAACCTGAATGCAGACCTTGAGTTTACCCATGTGATAAGGTCTCTGCTCGTTAAGTCTGGTAATGATTTTAGGCCGATCGCAGCTTAAAACCCAGTCAAAATGTTCTGCAATCATTTTTGTTTTGTTTGACTGAATCGGTCCGATAAAGAACCATTCCAGATCGTCCAGATGTTCCTGACGGGACCTTTCTATTTTTTCGCATCCTTCCTGTGCGTAATTTTCGCCGAATCTTCGCTGACCGCACCGATAGGCTTCGATAATCGAGTCGAAGGGTTTTGTTTTACTGACAGCTAGAAGATTTACCTGATGAGAAACCTTGTATTTGCTGCGAAAGGTTTCTATATCATTCAATACGCTCTGAATATTTTCCTTTATTGTCATAATTATGCCCAACAGAATAAACAATATGTACGGCTGATATGATACCACAACTGCGGCATCGATACTTTTGGATTTTGTCCGGTTGCTTGGCATCGTTTTGTACAAATTTTGAATAAACAATTCGTTTAAATTGATAATATTAGTCTCAAAACGTTATCTAGTTCTTAAAGTTGAAAAAAAGGATATTGTATAATTAGTGTTATTTTAGTAAGAGCTCAGGGATGAGTATGATAATAAGTAAGGATAACATATGTCTTTAGATATGACTGAATTGCTCCAGTACAGCGTGAGCAACAATGCATCTGACTTGCACATGTCAGCCGGTTTGCCTCCAATGATCCGTATCGATGGTGATATGAGAAAAATAGATTTGGAAGCTTTGCCGGATAAGGAAGTTTTCAAACTGGTGTACGATATAATGAACGACCAGCAGAGAAAGGAACTTGAAGATAATCTGGAGTGCGACTTTTCTTTCGAACTGCCTAATGTTGCACGTTTCCGTGTTAACGTGTTCCATCAGAACCGCGGTATCGGTGCAGTATTCCGTACCATTCCAAGCAAGGTTCTTACACTTGAACAGTTGAAATGCCCTTCCATCTTCAGAAAAATTGCGGAAGCTCCTAGAGGTCTGGTGCTGGTAACAGGTCCTACAGGTTCAGGTAAATCAACCACACTGGCTGCAATGATTGACTATGTGAATGAAAGTTTCCATGATCACATTCTGACCATTGAGGACCCAATCGAATTCGTGCATACTTCAAAGAACTGCCTGGTTAACCAGCGTGAAGTTCATAAAGATACACATTCGTTTAACAACGCTCTTCGTTCAGCACTTCGTGAAGACCCGGATATTATCCTCGTCGGTGAATTGCGTGATATTGAAACTATTCGTCTTGCTTTGACTGCTGCTGAAACCGGTCACTTGGTGTTCGGTACACTGCATACAAATTCGGCATCCAAAACTATCGACCGTATCATCGACGTGTTCCCTGGTGCTGAAAAAGGTATGGTTCGTTCAATGTTGTCAGAATCTCTGAATGCTGTAATTTCCCAGACTCTGATTAAGAGAATTGCCGGAGGTCGTGTTGCTGCTCATGAAATCATGATTGGTACTCCTGCTATCAGAAACCTCATTCGTGAAGATAAGATTGCGCAGATGTACTCTGCTATTCAGACCGGTGGTTCAGTCGGTATGCAGACTCTTGATGCCTGTCTGAAGCGTCTGGTGGTAACCGGTGTAATTTCCGCTCAGGACGCAAGAGCTGTGGCTAAAGATCCTACAACAATTTAATTTTGAGGAAAACGATATATGGCAATGTACGAAGGAACCTTTAAAATTGATAAATTTCTCAGCATTATGAATGAGAAAGGTGGTTCTGACCTGTTTTTAACTACAGGTTTGGAACCGTCAATGAAGTTAAACGGAAAAATTGTAAAAATAGATCCTGTTATCCTTACCCAGGATATGGTTATGGAGTTAATGCAGGAATGTTTTTATGATCGCCCTGATTTGGAAAATCTTTTCAAGACCACGTTTGAGGCAAACTTTGCCATCCAGCGTCCAGTACTTGGAAGATATCGTGTAAGCTGTTTCATGCAGACCGGTGTTCCAGGATTTATTCTGCGTCGTATTGTTAGTGATATTCCTACAATCGAACAGCTGCAGATCCCTGAAATTTTAAGAAATCTGGTAATGATGAAACGCGGTCTGATCCTGTTCGTTGGTGCTACAGGTGCCGGTAAGTCAACAACCCAGGCTGCCATGATCGGACATCGTAACCGTTCCACCGAAGGTCATATACTTTCCATTGAAGACCCTATCGAATATGTTCATCATCATGATAAATCAATTATTACCCAGCGTGAGGTCGGTGTGGATACCGAATCTTTTGATGCCGCACTGAAATCATCATTGCGTCAGGCGCCTGACGTAATTCTGATCGGTGAAATTCGATCTGAGGAAACCATGCAGTTCGCACTGTCATTTGCTGAAACCGGTCACCTTTGCATGGCCACACTTCACGCCAATAACGCAAACCAGGCTATTGAACGTATTATGCACCTTGTTCCTGAGAGCAAACATCGTCAGCTGCTGTTTGATTTGTCATTCAACCTTCGCGGTGTTGTTGCTCAGCAGCTGGTACCTACAAAGGACGGACAGAGCCGCAGAGCCGTATTTGAAATCCTGATCGGTACACCTATTGTTCAGGATGTGCTGCTGAAGGGTGAACTAGAACGTCTGAAGCAGATTATGAAGGATTCCAACGAGCAGGGTATGATTACATTCGACCAGTCGCTGTGCGAGTTGTATTTCTCCGGGGTAATCCGTTACGAGGATGCGCTGAAATATGCTGATTCCCAGAACGATGTTCGTTTGGCAATCAAGCTGAAGGAAGGTCGTCATGATGATAACGTTCTGAGAAATGTCGGATTCCACTGATTTCGGGAAAGTAATCTGAAATATCAATCTGAAGATGCATCCGTTGCCGATATGACAGAGGATGCATTTTTTATCGGTTAAAGAAATATTTGAAGAAA
>Ga0256407_10007747_pt1 | contig 16010 bp, 21 predicted proteins | sample RumenRJG_04DNA_FD_193489 | JGI IMG/M metagenome (GOLD analysis project Ga0256407, IMG submission 193489) | Bovine rumen microbial communities from Lethbridge, Alberta, Canada - RJG_04 | ecosystem: Host-associated > Mammals > Digestive system > Stomach > Rumen | place: Canada: Alberta...
CCACAGCGAAGAACTCCTCGAAAGCATGGTGGCGCTTAAAGAGCAGGATTATGATAAGTATGCTCGCAGGATGAAGAAGTATCTCAAATGGGAACTGATCATTCTGGATGACTTCCTGCTTCATACGATCACAGACGAGCGTGAGATCAAGATTCTTTTTGAATTGCTTGAAAAACGGAATGAACGGCAAAAGAGCACTATTGTGTGCTCCCAGCGTGATCCGGACAGCTGGAAGGCAATGATTCTCAACGATGAAGTGTCCGCTAATTCCATTATGAAGCGGGCTACAAAGCACTACACGATCAAGATCAATATCCGATAATATCGGGTGTATTTACTAAAAACGGGCGGCCGTTTTCACCGGAAAGCGGCCGTTCTAAAACGGAACGACGACCGCTGAGCGCCGTAAACTGCAGTCGATCAAATACATTCTTATTATATCGAGTAAATTCTGCCTGTCAAGCAGAAAATATCGATATTTTGCAACTTTTTGCGGCGATTATGTTACGCCGTGTTATGCTGTGTTAATGCTGCCCACGCTGCCCTTGCGGCAGGGGAAAACTATATACAACAACCGCGAACGGACGAGCGCACAAAGAAAACGCCGTTTCTGATTATGCCTTTCGGCAATGAAACATCAAAAAAGGACGCAGTACACCTACTGCGACCTTTGCGTACAATCCAACATAACGTGTGCAAGGCGGAAACACAAGGCTTCCGCAATAGGAGGCACATGGCCAACTCCCGTACTGGGACGCACATACAATCAATTACATTGGTATGTATAACACAAGATGTTGTGTTTGTCAAGATAAAAACACCATATATTGAGCTGTTAACAGCGGGGCAAGCTATACTGTTACCTCTCCACGGAATACCCCATGGAGCGCCGCATCTTCACAGCGGCAAAATAGATCATAGAGCGACGAGGACGAAACGCTTTCAAGCAAAGATAGCGTTCAGTCCTCGTCGGTTTCATGGTATTCGACTATTTCAGAAACGGAGCATTTCAAAATAAAGCAGAGTTCGTTGAGCGTTTTTGTTGTAATAGCCTTCCCGTTTTTCATACGGTGGACAGTATTTGCAGATAGCCCGTGCTTGTAAATTAGGTCGTAGGTGGACATATTACGTGCGTTTAGCGTTTGCCAAAATGGCTTGTAAGAGATCATAAGCAAATTCCTTGATTTCAGAATTTGCTTTATAGTATCATGCCTAATTTCTTGACTATACTCAAAAGATTGACTACAATGTAATGAGCATAAGATAAAGAAGTGATTTATGTGTCGACTTGCTTTTTCATCGGACACCGCAACGCGCCTGAAACGCAGCGTCCACTGCTGGACGCTGCCGTGGAGCGGCACATAGCAGAATACGGCGTGAATGATTTTGTCGTCGGACATTACGGGCGCTTCGACTATATGGCGGCTGGCGCGGTGCGAAAAGCAAAAGAGCGCCACCCGGACGTGACGCTCACGCTGCTCTTGCCCTACTATCCGTTTGACCACGACACCAGCGACTATGACCGTACCTATTACCCGGAGGGCATGGAGACTGTACCGAAGCCCTTTGCCATCGTCCGCGCCAACGAGTACATGATAAAGACCTGCGAATACCTCATTTGCTACGACGCGGGGCTGATCGGCAACACCGGCAAGCTCGTCAAAAAGGCGCTGCAACGGCAGAAGAAAGGGGAAATGCACGTTGAAAACATCGCGGAGCTTCTATAAGCGGACACTAATCGTTACGCTTGCCCTTTGCGCCGTCATCGCAATCGGCGTACCGCTCTGGCAATGGCTTACGATATAAACAAGCTGCACGCTAAAATACAGCAAAACCGCACGGGAAAGCAATTATTCAAAAAACTTCCGGCTTAAATCTTCCCTGTTGTGAATAAGTTTGGTTTCTGACACGTCATTTTCGCCGTGCCAATATTTTGTATGCCCATTTTAAGACATTTTTTTGCAATTTCCTCCTGAATTTGCGCAAAAAGAGAGCTGTAGCGTTTTTTTATTTCGCTACAGCCCCTTCCAACCAAAACTATTGTAATAGCGTCAAATAAACAGGCGGATTGCGTCACCCCTCGGAATATGAGAGACTGTGTAGGGATTCTTGTAGAGTCTGTGAGAGCCCCTATGGAAGCCAATCTTGTAAAGCTGGAACAGCAGGAGCAGAAATACACTGCCGAGTTGGATGCTGCCCTTGCAGAGTACAGCGAGCTGAAAGCTCAGGCAGCGAACTTCGATCCTGACGAGCTTGCTATGGCACAGCTTGAGATCCGACCGCAGAAGGAGGCCTCCGCTGAGAGCAAGATCCAGGCCGCTTACGGGGATAAATATGACTTCTGGACCATGGTCGGCGCAAAGCGGGATGTTGCGGAGCTGCTGGGTGAAGAAGAGCCCCGATCCATCCGGGAGCGTCTGCGCAGAAAAGAGATTGAAAAGCAAAGAGCTGAGAGACAAGGCACTCCTCGGACCCAGAAAAACAAGGATCGTGGATGGGAGCGGTGACACACTGCTCCTTTTCTCGAAGGATCGTATTTACCGAATGCACCTGCTAAAAAACTCTGCGTAATTCTCGCTGAGGTCTGGAAAACCGCCGTGAAATATGGTACAATAAATTAACTGTTTCGTGCAATCAGCTATGAACCTGTAGAGGGAGGTTGTCATGGTAAAGAATAATGTCGAGATCGATATCAAGACGATGTGCATTGAAGCTGAAATAACCCAGGCAAAGCTTGCAAATAAGCTCGGCGTTACACCTGCGTATGTGAACCGCGTGATCCGCCGGAAAGAAACTGTAGTCAATCGCACATTCACAAGACTGATCGAAGCGCTGGGGTACGATATCCTGATTACTTATGTCAAACAAGACCCTGCTGCTTTGAATGATATTGAACAGGAAGGAAAGACGCTCTGATGGCTGAAGATAACCAGACTCTATTCCGTAAGAAAGCAATGGCACGCATTTCCTCTCCCGAGGATCTGACCGGCTATCTGCGCGTGACGAGCCCCGGGATGTGGATCATTCTGGCGGCGGTCATTGTCCTGCTCGCAGGGCTGTTCGCTTGGTCCGCGGTAAGCACCCTGGAAACGACGGTGGACGCCACTGCCATCGTGCAGGATCACACGGCTCAGATCGTCGCTTCCGGTCAGGGCGCAGACGAGCTGGAGGCCGGGATGCCGCTACGAATTGCCTCGCAGGATTTTGTCATAGCGTCGGTAGACTATGACGAATACGGTCGAGCCACGGCCTATGCAGAGGTCTCCCTGCCGGACGGCAGCTATGACGCGACCGTCGTTGTGGAACAGACCCGCCCCATCGAGTTTCTGCTGGAAAGCAGGTGACGGTGCATGGCAAAGAAAAAGATTGCCCCTACGTTGACCAGAGGCGTGGCCAAGGTGCCGGTGGTCATGCAGCTGGAGGCGCTGGAATGCGGCGCGGCTTCTCTCGCGATGCTCATGGCCTATTACGGCAAATGGGTGCCGCTGGAGGAGGTGCGTCTGGCCTGTGGCGTCTCCCGCGACGGTTCCAACGCGAAGAATATCTATCTTGCGGCGCAGCACTACGGCTTTTCTGTCAAAGCCATGCGCATGACGCCGGAGTCGCTGCAGACTAACGGCCAGTTTCCCTGTATCCTTCACTGGAATATGAACCACTTTGTGGTGCTGGATGGGTTTCGGGGCAAGTACGCCTATCTCAACGACCCGGCGCGCGGTACGGTCAAGGTCACGATGGAGGAGTTTGACGTTGCTTTCACCGGAATCGTCATCATCCCTACGCCGTCGGAGGCCTTCCAACCAGATGGAAAGCGCCGGAGCACCATTGATTTCGCCCGCAAGCGCCTGATCGGCGCGGGCGCGGCGGTGGCCTTCGTCATGCTGGCGACCGTGATCTCCTATCTTTTTGGGATTGTCAACTCCGTGACCTCGCGCATCTTTCTTGACAGACTGCTGACCGGGCAAAATCCGGACTGGCTGTATCCGTTTATCTCGATACTGATCGTCCTGGCGGCGATCCAGATCACCGTCGCGTGGGTGCAGGCGGTCTACTCGCTGAAGATCAACGGCAAGATGGCCGTGATCGGCAGCACCAGCTATATGTGGAAGGTGCTGCATCTGCCCATGGAGTTTTATTCCCAGCGCCTGGCGGGCGACATCCAGTCCCGCCTCTCGCTCAACAGCTCCATCGCCGGAACGCTGGTGAATACCTTTGCGCCGCTGCTGCTCAACTCTGTCATGATGGTGTTCTATCTGGTGCTGATGCTGCGGCAGAGCCCGCTTCTGACCCTGATCGGCATTTCCACGCTGATCCTGAACGCTGTGTTATCCAAGTTCATTTCCGACAAGCGGATGAACGTGGCCCGGGTGCAGATGCGCGACGCCGGGATGCTGGAGGCTGCGACGGTCACCGGTATTGAGATGATCGAGACCATCAAGGCCAGCGGCGCGGAGAACGGCTTCTTCCAGAAATGGGCGGGCCATCAGGCAGCGGTCAATACCCAGAGCGTGGAGGCCGCGAAAACGCAGCAAACCATCGGTATCCTGCCGGCCTTTATCGGGACGCTTGCCAACTACGCCGTGCTGCTTCTCGGCGTATGGCTGACCATGCAGGGCAAATTCAGCCTCGGCGCGGTCATGATGTTCCAGGGCTTTCTCGGCTCCTTCATGTCCCCGGCCATGACGCTGGTTTCCGCCGGGCAGACGATCCAGGAGATGCGCACCCAGATGGAGCGCGTGGAGGACGTCATGGAGTACCCGGAGGATGAAAACACGGCAGATCATCCGCAGTCGGAGGAAAAGCTGGAAAAGCTCAGAGGCAGCGTGGAGCTCAAAAATGTTACCTTCGGCTATTCCCGTCTGGCCGAGCCCCTGATCAAAGACTTTTCCCTCTCCATGAAGACCGGAGACCGGATCGCGCTCGTCGGCGCGTCCGGCTGCGGCAAGTCCACCATCTCCAAGCTTGTTTCGGGCATGTACCAGCCCTGGAGCGGAGAGATTCTGTTCGACGGCAAGCCGCGCAGCGCTTATCCGAGGGATGTGATAGTCGGCTCACTGGCTGTGGTCGATCAGGACATTATTCTCTTTGAGGACAGCATCGAGAACAATATCAAGATGTGGGACGACACCATCCTGGATTTCGAAGTGATCCTTGCTGCAAGGGATGCGCAGATCCATGACGATATCGTACAGATGCCGGGCGGCTACCGGCACAAGCTGAGTTCCGGCGGGCGGAACCTCTCCGGCGGACAGCGTCAGCGGCTGGAGATCGCCCGCGTGCTGGCGCAGGACCCCACCATCATCATTCTGGACGAGGCCACCAGCGCGCTGGACGCCAAGACGGAATACGAGGTCGTGAACGCGATCCGCGACCGGGGCATCACCTGCATCGTGATCGCCCACCGGCTCTCCACCGTGCGGGACTGCGACGAGATCATTGTGCTGGACAAGGGCAAGGTGGTCGAGCGCGGCACTCACGACGAGCTGATGGCCAAGGGCGGCGCTTACGCCGACCTGGTGGCGAATGAGTAAGGAGGGAGCAAATGGGTTGGTTTGAAAATCAGATCCAGGACCGGCGCGACGCCGATCAGCAGCTCCTGGAGGAATCCTTTCTACGCATCGCCGGTGTGGTCATGGGCGAAAAGGACGCCCAGCGGATCGGCGACGCGCGGATCATCACGAAAAGTGCGATTGATGAGATCTTAAAATACTACCACTATAAGCCCTCCGAGCTGCCGGAGAGCATCACGGATCCCGACGAGCAGCTGGACTATTGCCTGCGTCCTCACGGCATGATGCGCCGCAGCGTAGAGCTGAAAAAAGGCTGGTACAAGGACGCCTACGGGCCGATCCTGGCCTTTCGCAAGGACGACGGAAGCCCGGCGGCCCTGCTGCCGGGGACGATCTACGGCTACTATTTCAAAGACCCGGCCGCCGGAAAGACGGTTCGCCTGAACGCCGAGACCGAGCAGCTTTTTGACCCGGACGCGATCTGCTTCTACCGGCCGCTGCCGCTGAAAAGCTTAAGCATCCCGGATCTGCTGCTGTACATGAAGCGCTGCGTTTCCACCAGCGACATTTTCATGATCGTCTTCGCGGCGATCTCGGTGTCCGGTGTGGGCCTGCTGATCCCACGCCTGACCAGGGCGCTGACAGGCCCGGTGCTCTCCAGCGGCAGCGGCAGCGCGCTGATTGGCCTTGCCATCTGCCTTGCGTGCGTGTCGCTGTCCATGCAGCTGTTCTCCTCGGTCAGCGCCATGGTGTCAAGCCGCCTGGAGGCCAAGACCTCTCTGGGCGTGCAGGCCTCCATGATGATGCGCCTCATGTCCCTGCCGGCCAGCTTCTTCCGGCAGTACAGCCCGGGCGAGCTGAAAAGCCGATCCATGTCGGTCAACCAGCTCTGCTCCATGCTGATGAGCATGGTCATGACGACAGGGCTGACGAGCCTTACCTCCCTTTTGTACGTCACGCAGATTTTCCGCTTCGCGCCGAAGCTGGTCATTCCCTCTCTGCTGATCGTGCTGGTGACGGTGGGCTTCTCTGTAGTCACAACCTTTGTGCAGATCGGCATCAACCGAAAGAGAATGGAGCACGCGGCCAGGGAGTCCGGCATGAGCTATTCCCTGATCTCCGGCATCCAGAAGATCAAGCTGGCCGGTGCGGAAAAGCGCAGCTTTGCCAAGTGGCTGAATCTCTACGCCGAGGGGGCGGAGCTGACCTATAACACGCCGATGTTCCTCCGGGCCAACGCCGCCATCAGCACGGGGATCTCGCTCATTTCCACGATCATTCTCTACTATCTGGCTGTCAGGAGCGACCTGAACCCGTCTACGTATTTCGCCTTTACGGCGGCCTACGGCTCGCTGATGGGCGCTTTCACCACCCTGGCGGGGACGGCCATGAGCGCCGCCCAGATCCAGCCGATCCTGGAGATGGCGGAGCCCTTCCTGAAAACCGTGCCGGAGACGCAGGAGAAAAAGGAGATCGTCACAAGCATCAATGGCGGTCTGGAGCTGAGCCACGTCTCCTTCCGCTATGATGACGATTCTCCGTATATCCTCAATGACCTCTCCTTAAAGATCAAGCCCGGCGAATACGTGGCCATCGTGGGCCGGACGGGCTGCGGCAAAAGTACGCTCATGCGCCTGCTGCTGGGCTTTGAAAAGCCGGAGAAGGGCGCGATCTACTACGACGGCAAGGACATCGAGAGCCTGGATCTCGGTTCCCTGCGCCGGAGGATCGGCACCGTCATGCAGCAAAGCGGCCTTTTCCAGGGGGATATTTATTCCAACATTGTCCTCACCGCGCCGGGCCTGTCCATCGACGAGGCCTGGGATGCCGCGGAAAAGGCCGGGATCGCCGACGATATCCGCGCCATGCCCATGGGGATGTACACCATGGTCTCCGAGGGCGGAGGCGGCATCTCCGGCGGCCAGAAGCAGCGGCTGATGATCGCCCGCGCCATTGCGCCAAAGCCGAAGCTGCTGTTCTTTGACGAGGCCACCAGCGCCTTGGACAACAAGACGCAGAAGCAGGTTTCCGAGGCGCTGGACGCCATGGGCTGCACCCGCGTGGTGATTGCGCACCGGCTGAGTACCATCCGCCACTGCGACCGCATCATGGTCTTGGACGGCGGGACGATCGTGGAGAACGGCAGCTATGACGAGCTGATCGAAAAGGGTGGCTTCTTTGCCAATCTGGTGGCACGGCAGCGCATGGATACGGAGGCGTAAGATGCAGGATCTGCTGAAGCCGGATTTCGAGACAGTGTTTGAAGTCTATTATGATCGCGTGTACAAATACGCCTACACGATTCTGCTCAATCGGGAAAATGCCGAGGATGTGGTGGAGGAGACCTTCCTTGCCGCCTATGCCGCCTATCCCGGCTATGACCCGGCGCGCTCGTCTCTGGCCACCTGGCTGACGCGCATCGCCCACAACAAGGCGGTGAATCTTGTGCGCTCCGCCGCGTACCGCCGGGAGACGGCGATGCCGGAGGGCTTCGCCGATCGAAGCCCCTCGGTACAGGACGAGCCGCGGTATACGGTGCTCTGGCTATATGCGCGGCTGACCCGGGAGGAGCGAGAATTCCTTGACCTGCGTTACGCTATGGAGCTGAGTGATAAAGAGATAGCTGCTCTGTACGGCCTGGAGCCCAAGGCGGTCAACAAACGCTTCCAGCGGCTTTTGACGCGCTGCCGGCAGCTTTTGGACGGCGGGGAAAAAAACTGAAAATAGTGTAAATCCCCTGTCTCCAATCGGAGTTCTGTCTTGTATATAGGATAGAGCGGTCATGAGACCGAGCTAAATAAACAAAAAAAGGAGAACAAAACCATGAGCGAAGAGATCAAAAAAGAAGCGCAGGACGTAGAGCTGAATCCTGAGGATCTGGACAAAGCTGCGGGGGGATTTGTAATGGAAACTCAAAAATGTGCTTTGTGCGGCTCTCCAAATTAACTCAAGTTTTTCTCCGAAGATATCTGCTATTATAGTGTGTGTTCAAACCCTGATTGTGAGAACGCAAAAAAACACGGACCCAAGATTAATCTTATTGGCGGTATTGTGCCCGGCATGTGACAGGACCGTGCGAAACAAAGAACTGAACGAGGAGGTAAACAGCATGGAAAACGAAAAGCAGACCAGAGAAGAACTCGAGGAAAAAATCATGGAGCAACTGGATGAGCTGTCCCTCGAAGATTTGGAAAAGGTTGCAGGCGGCGGATTGTTTGACATTTTGAAAGAGATTGGGAAAGGCTCTTGGAAGGAGGAAAACCCATGAGTGAAGACGTCAAAAGAGATGCGCAGGATACAGAGCTGAGTCTGGAGGAACTGGACAAGGTTGCGGGTGGAAAGATCACATTTAAGCCACTTCTGAATTATATGAAGGAGCACGATATCTCGATGTATACTTTAATAAAAGAAGGCGTTATCACAGCGACGGAATCTACCCGAATCCGGGCAGATCACAACTTCAGGCTGTCGTTTGTTGACAGACTCTGTGGGTATCTGGGGTGCCAGATTTGGGATGTGATAGACCGTATCCCCGATAATGTGGAGGATAACTCCATCGATGAGTTGTTAGCCGGACTTTAAGCATTCTTCTATCGCATCCAAAACACATATACCGAATTGAAAGGAGAGCATCATGAGCGAAGAAAACAAAAAAGAAGCACTGGACGCGGAGCTGAACCCGGAAGATATAGAGAAGGTCAGCGGTGGGAAAATCAGCACCACTCCAAAATGCCCGAACTGTGGTGAATATTTGGACTGGGATGGCGGATTCGGTACGTATATCTGCCCCAAATGCGGCTATCACAAGCCGATTATTGAGCAGTACCGTCCACTCGGGCAATAATCTTGACGATTCTACAGCAATAAGAGGGATAGCCTATGAGCAAAGTATCTGAGCGGGACGCGGAAGCGCTGCTGCGCGGCGCCGCGTTTCCCAACCCCGCCCACAAGGAGGCCTTGCGGCAGTGTCTTTTCGGCGACGGGGCTGAGCTGGAGCTGGACGATCTTGCTCTGGCGGCGGGCGGTCTGGCCGAGCCCTTCGTTCCCCCGGAGGCTTGGACGGACGCATGGCATGAATCATGAGTAAAACAAGCGTATTGGAGCACCTGGCCGTGGATTACCTCCAGCTTTACCTGAATCCGGATACCGACACACAGGAGACCTACCGCCGCGTGGTTCTGCGGGGCGAGGAGCCGGAGGCGAAGAGCCTGGCTCACTACCGGGGCGATCCCGCCGACCGGGAGGAAGTCATGGAGACCCCGGCGGGAAGCGTCCGGGTGGTCACGCTGGGCAATCGGCAGGATTTTGAACTGGCGCTGCGTGGGCTCATGGCGGCCAAGGACGGGCCTTTGACCCCGATCCCGGAAAGCCAGGGCGCGGCCATGCTGACCGTGTTCAACTGGCCTCGCATCCACGCCCATCTGGCGCTCTTCCCGGAGGAGGAGCGCGCGGCGGAATTCAAGCGCTTCACTGCCGTCCGGGAGAACTACACAGACATGCTGGTGCTGCTCTCCCGAGGACCATACAGCCATGTGGACGCCGCCGATGTGGGAGAAACGGATGCGGCATGGCTCGATCATTCTGATACGATCCGCCGCTTTCACGAGCTGACCCACGTGATCTACCGCAGGCGCTGCCCCGGCGACATTGCCCCCATCCGGGACGAATTGGTGGCCGACGCGGTGGGATTGGTTGCCGCCTACGGGCGCTTTGATTCGATGTTGGAGCGCCGCTTTCTGGGCATTGATGACGACGGACGCTATATCGGCGGACGCCTGGGCAACTACACGGATACGCCGGAGACCTTGACCGGGGCGGTCTGCGCGGCGTTGGAGCGCATCCGGGCTGTTGTTGAGGACAATCCGACCGCTGAACCCTTTGTGCTCATCGGCACGCTGATGCTGGCAGCAGATTTAGAAGAAGTAATAAATCAGAAAAGGAGAACAAAACCATGAGCGAAGAGATCAAAAAGGAAGCGCAGAACCTGGAACTGAATCTGGACAACTTAGAGCAGGTCAGCGGAGGGGCGGGCCTGTTAGAGCAGCTTGTTACCCGTATCAAAGCCGATGGTCACGCCAATGAACTCAGAACCTTACTCAAAACCCAGGGGAAACCAGCTGCATGCGCGAAATGCTGTGAATACTATCCGGAGCTCTGTGGACTTGCTGGGGCTGCCGTCACGATGCTGTAACAGGCCGGGAAAGCCGTTTGACGAAAGAAGCAGGCCATGAGCAGAATCTGCGAAAATCCGGTCACAGGGCGAAAACTCGCGCTTACCGAGAATGGCGATCTGTGCGTCTATAAAGACACGCAGTGGCAGGCGCTTGGCTTTAACGAACGCTTTGCCGGGGAGTTTGCGCCCTGCACATTTCAGGATATTCTTTACGCCCGGGATGACTTTTATGCTGCCGGCACAACGGACGACGGGCAGGCCGTGCTCTATTCCTCTCTGACGGGAGAGCTCTGGACTCCTGTGAACCTGACCGAGCAGCACTATTGGGAGGGGAAGGGCCGGCTGCCGAAGGGCGGCGCCGTGAAGCTCTTTTTCGAGCCCTGCATGGATCAGATCCTGCTGGTCAGCGTTGGCGGAGACGTGGCGATCCTTCCGGAATGCCCGAAATGCGTGAAGATCCTGCATCTGACGGATCGAACGGTGACGGACGCGGCCTATGAGGATCACCGAATGACCTTCACCTATGAAAGCGGAGAAACCGAAACCTTCTCTCTGGCCACCGCTGACCGGATCCGGGTGTCGCTAGGCTTCGTGAAGGAGGCCCTCGCCAAGGGCGGCGAGCTGATCGACGTCCGCCCGCAGCACCGGCGCCTCGCCGAGGGGCCGATCCCCTGCACCGCCGCCGTCGATCCCGAGGAGCTGGACGATTACCTGCAAAACAAGAATCCGGATACGCGGCTGTTTTTTATCTGCAGCTTCGGGACCGTCGCCGACCAGGCGACCTGGCATGCCTACCGTCTGGGCTTTCACAATGCCCGCTCTGTCGGCGGCTGGCACAAGGGGATGCATATCGACTGATTACCAAAGGAGAATAACTTATGAAAAATCCCATCGAAAACGAAGGGCCGGACATGGCCCTGGATCTGGACGCGCTGAGTCAGGTCTCCGGCGGGGGCAAAATGCCCTATGGCGGGATCGTGCTCCACTTTCCCGACAACTGCCCGCAGTGCGGCGCAAAGCTCATCAAGAAGCGCGGCGCCCAAACGATCCTCTGTCTCGAATGCGGCGCCGAGATCGAAGGCACGCCGTAACGATATAGGAGGGTATCATAATCTCATTACGAGGACCGAAACTGAAGATCTTCGCCGCCGTGCTGGCGGTGATCGCCCTTGCGGCGGGAATCTATCTCACTTTTTTCCGTTCCCAGGGCTTTGTGAAGACCACAGGCACCATCGTGTCGCTGCGTGAAGACAGCAGCGACGACAGCACCGTTTACTTCCCCACGGTAGAGTACAGCGTGGACGGGAAGACCTATACCGGCGAGCTGGACACCGGCAGCGGCTCCTATAAGGTCGGCAAGACCATCCCCATCCTGTACGATCCCAATGACCCCTCGGTCGTTCACGACGGAAGCGGCGTGGGCATCTATTTCATAGTCGTTGGCGCCGTGATGCTGGCCGTGCTGGTCTGGTCCACCGTTCAGAAAAAGCAGGGACTGAAGCAGCTGGAGGAGCAGCGGGCGCTGCACGGCGGCGCAGCTCTTGCCCCCTCTGTGCAGGGCGAGGAGCGCGAACTCTACTTCCTGTCGGATACGGGAACGGCGAAGATCGGCCACCGCATCGAGGACAGGCAGCGCCGGGTGCTGTACGAGGCGAAGATGACGAAATTCAGCCTCACCTCGCCCTACGGCTTTGATTTCATCGACCATGAGCATGGCCGCACGGTGCCGCATCTGGTGGGCCATGAGGAGGAATCGGAGTATAATTCCTTCCTTCTGGACAGCAACTACACCTTTGAGCTGGACGGAGTGGATATCTGGAAGTATCTGAAGAAGAACGGGATCGACGTGAAGACCGAGCGCATGGACGGCGCCGTCTGGCCTCGCTACCGCGTCTCCCGCGACGGCGAGGAGATCGCTGTTCTGGAATCCAGCAGTCAGTATGTCCACGAGGAGGACGCCGAGCAACACAGCGTCGTGAGCAAGCTTGCGGTTCCGGGCTTTTACCGCATTTGGACGCGCGAGGTCAATCTGGACGCGGTGTTTGTGACGGCGATGGCTTTCGCCCGCAGCCGCGCGCTCAACGACGAGGGCGGCACGTTTGGAAAACAGATCCGGGCAGGCCTCGGAAAGAAATAAATGATATCTGGTATGTTCACTTACCTAGCGGCTAAAGATGTCCGGGAATAACGAGGACCAGAAAAAATTGACGCACCGCATCTCCCGGCATATTCTAAGGGCGACAGACATCAATCTGCCGCCCTTAAATGTTTTTATGCTGATTCGCAGAATCTATCCTTGACAAATCAAATCTCAGCACGAGCCGTACAGGATATAGTCGGAGTAGACAGGGATGAAACCCTTCCAGCCGGGCTGCCCCATCTTCTCGAACATCTGCCACCTTCCGATGGCAAGCAGCAGGTACCAAATTAGCATTGCGCCGATATAAATCGTGCCAAGCGCTAATGCCGAGCTGAGTATCGTGAAGTGATATCATTTTAGTAGAGTCCGAAAACCCACAAATGTGATAGAATGAAGATCAAAGGAGAGTGGGTAGAATGACTTACGAGAAAAGCTTCAAGGAAGAAGCCGTGCGCCTGTCCGACGAGATCGGCGTAAAGAAAGCGGCGGAACAGCTCGGCGTGCCGTACTACACGCTGACGGACTGGCGGCGGGAGAGAAAACGCTACAGCACTCAGGCTTTCGTCGGCAGCGGACACAAACGCATGTCGGCAGACCCGAAGGAGCAGGAGCTCTATGAGCTGCGGAAAGAAGTCGCCGAGCTGCGCCGGTCAAATGAGATTCTGCAAGAGGCGCTCGGTTTTTTCGCCAAAAACCGAAAGAAGTAAGAGCGCGGTTGCGGTATGCATTTGCAGAAGAGCGCGCCGACAAATGGCCGGCCTCTGCGCTGTGCCGCGTACTGGAGCTCAGCGAGTCCGGCTATTACCGCTATCTCAAGCGCAAGGGCAAGCCGAACAGGGACGAACTTCTTTCGGGCGAGATACAGAAGATACTGGACGAAAGCCCCTACAACGACAACTACGGCGTACGCCGGATGCAGCTGGCGTTGGCGCAACGCGGCGTCTTTTGCGGCCTGCGGCGGCTGACGCGCCTGATGCGTGAGCATGGCTGGCTGCATGAGCGCAGACGTCGTCCGAAGGGGCTGACGAAGCCCGACCCGCAAGCGATGGCGGCAGAGAACCTGCTCCATCAGGATTTCAGCTCGGACAGGCCGTGGCAAAAGCTGCTGACCGACATCACGCAGATCCAGTGCTCTGACGGCAAGCTCTATATCTCGCCGATCATGGACTGCTTCAACGGCGAGATCCTATCCCTATGCATGGATAACAATATGCGCAAGGAACTGTGCATCGACACGCTCAAGGCGGCTGCCGGACGCTTTCCGATCCGCGGCGCGATCCTGCACTCCGACCGCGGCAGCCAGTACACCAGCGACGCGTTTCGGCAGGAGCTGAAGAACTGCGGTGTGATCCAGAGCCTCAGCGGCGTCGCGCATTGCTACGACAACGCGCGGATGGAGAGCTTCTTCGCCACGCTCAAGAAGGAGCTTCTCTACCGAATCCCGACCTACCGTATGACGATGGACGAGGTGAAAACGCGGGTATTCCGCTACGTTTTCATCTATTACAACCAATGCCGAGTCTACACGTCGAACCTGGGCGGACTGCCTCCGGCAGCCTTTCGCATCGCCGCCCTCGGCTATGCCGCCTGACCACGAAGAACATTTTGTGGGTTTTCACTCTGCACTTTTCTTGACAATTCCATCGTCATCAGAAACAGAGCCAACATTTTGAAAACCTCCTTCGGCACGCTACTTATGCGGTAGTCGCTGTTGTATTTGCCTTCTGGGTTCTTGCCCATTCGGTTAATTATAGAGTATAGGCGAGGGCTGTGAACAAAACAGTATCTTTTTTGGACAAATTGTTAAGGATAAGCGATCGCGCATTGAGAGCGATACCCCACTTGTTTGGCGCGACACGCTGGCGGGCAGACTTCACGCCATTGTGCGTATTATAGCAAATCAAACAGACACAGGGGTGTCCGAGTGAAAAATTTTCAACTGATCACACAATAATCAAGGCTGTTCTGCATGCCTATTTATATATTATAGCGAATATGCAGAATTTCGCAAGTAGAAGTGATGCTCGGGTAATTGTACTAGTGTATTGACACAATGATATCTACACGAATTGTTTCATTTCACTATCCAGATCTGGGTAGAGCGAAATCAGTTTTACACGGGCATCTTTCGTTCGGAACTGCCAGTTGACGTTTGCCTTAGTCTCATTTCGTTCCATTTCCCATGCAGCAAGTTCTTTGCGAAGGAACTCAATGTTGTCGATTCTTCTGTTTAAGCACTGTCGAGTCATTACATTGAGTTCTATCTCTGCAATATCAAGCCAACTGCCGTGCTTTGGCGTATAGTGGATTTCAAGCTTTTTGGTGATTCTGCGAGCTTCTTCAGGCTTGAACCTCTTATAAAGAGATGCCGGCTTGTGTGTATTGAGGTTATCCATAACCAGAATGATCTTATCCACATCGGGATACAGTACGTCGACAAGGTACTTGATTTCTTCCGCCCAATCGACAGCGGTTCGATGCTCTCTTACGCTAACATGGTGCTTGCCGCCGAGCGGTTCTACAAAAGCAAAAATGCTGCAAGTTCCATGCCGGACATATTCTGAGTCAACCTTCCGATTGTCGCCAGGGCGCATAGCCCAAGACTCTCTTGCCTCGCCAAGCAACTGATAAGGTTTTTCATCCATACATACAACAGGTCGCAAGGGGTCATATGGTAACTCATATACGTCAAGGACGTCCTCCATAGCCGCAATGAACTCAGCGTCTCCTATGCTTGGCAGACACCAATAGTCGCTGCGGTGAGGTTTAAGCCGGTTTTTTTAAGAGTCCGCCGAATTGCTTCCCTGCTAATTGGCTCATCCAGTATCACCCTCATCTCGTCCTCAAGAAGACGGATTGTCCACCTGCTGTGTCCTTCTGGCGCCGGGCCACACGCGATTTCTATCAGGCGAGCCTCCGTTCGTCCGTCAACTTTTCGCCGTGCCTGATCGGAATTGACGCTGCGTTTCAGAGTTAAGACCGCATCAAGCCCTTCTGTGCAGTACTGCTTTACAGTATTGGCAACTGTCTTTTGAGCCACTTGCCGCTTGTTGGCGCAATCCGTTTGTTTCAAAACCGGGGTGTGATTTTCGTCAACGTCAAGAAGTATCTGGCATCGCTTTATTATTGTTTGCGATACCCCTTTCTTCTTAGCAAGCTTCTGCAGTCTGGCGCTATCTTCATCAGATAG
>Ga0256407_10007748_pt1 | contig 16010 bp, 10 predicted proteins | sample RumenRJG_04DNA_FD_193489 | JGI IMG/M metagenome (GOLD analysis project Ga0256407, IMG submission 193489) | Bovine rumen microbial communities from Lethbridge, Alberta, Canada - RJG_04 | ecosystem: Host-associated > Mammals > Digestive system > Stomach > Rumen | place: Canada: Alberta...
TTCTTGAAATCGGAAGGCGAAAACATAGTGGCCCCCCCTTCAGCCCCCGAGGGGGCTACATTTGTACTAACCGTATTATTCATATAAATTATTTTCAATTGTTTCTAAAACTTTATTGATATTGGTGAATAGCTCATTGTTTGTAAATCTGATGACACGATAGCCTCTTGTCTTCAGCCATTGTGTACGTATTTCGTCACATTCCATCTGTGCCGGAAGGTGGTGATACTCACCATCGATTTCTACAACGAGCTTGTTTTCCAGACTAACAAAATCGACGATAAAATCGCCTATAATGTGCTGACGCTTGAATGTTACCCCCAAACCATCTGCTCTCAGATATCCCCAAAGCAAAGCCTCTGCTTCTGTAGGGTGGTTCTTGTTGTGTTGTGCATGCTTTCGCAGCAAACGATAAAGGGCGGGGTCAGCTGTCTGGTATGGATAGTTCATGACACACTTGTGTCCCCCTCGGGGGACGAAGAGGGGGCCATGTCTGCCATTGCCTTGACGAGTTCTTCCACTTGGAATGGTTGTCCCTTCACTTCGTTGTATTGTGCGGGTACGAAACCGTTGACCTTGGCGCGGAGGAAGCCGGCGAGCTGCCCGAGGTTCTGTTCGGCCACCACCACCTTCGGGTACTTCAGAAGTACCTCTGCCGTGTTCTTCGGCAGCGGGTTGATGTACTTGAACTGAGCCAAGGCCACTTTCTTGCCTTGATGGCGCAGCTCCTCCATGGCACTGTAGAGATGGCCGAAGGTGCTGCCGAAGCCCACGATGAGCAGGTCGGCATCGTCTTTGTCGCCCAGCACTTCCAGGTCGGGGACGGGGATGCGAGCCACTTTCTCTGCGCGCAGACGGCACATGCGGTCGTGATTCTCAGGGTTGGTGGAGATGGCACCCGTCTGTCCGTCCTTCTCCAGACCGCCGATGATGTGCGTGTAGCCTTCCTGTCCGGGGATGGCCCAGTAGCGCACCAGCGTCTCCGGGTCGCGCTGATAGGGTGTGTAGTTGTCCTTCAGTTCCGGAGTGACATAGTGTGGCTCAATCTTTGGCAGTTCGTTGATGTCAGGCAGACGCCAGGCAGCCGAACCATTAGCGATGAAAGCATCAGTCAGCAGAATGACCGGCGTGAGGTGTTCCAGTGCCATTTTCGAAGCCTCGTAGGCGGCATCGAAGCAGTCGGTGGGGCTCAGGGCGGCAATCACCGGCATGGGCGACTCGCCGTTGCGGCCATAGAGGGCCTGCAAGAGGTCGGTCTGTTCGCTCTTCGTGGGCAGACCCGTGGAGGGACCGCCACGCTGCACGTCGACAATCACCAGCGGCAGCTCGTCGATGACGGCCAGGTTCATGGCCTCGCTCTTCAGGCAGACGCCAGGACCGGAGGTCGAGGACACGGCCAGGGCACCAGCAAAGGCGGCACCGATAGCTGTGGCGCAGCCTGATACCTCGTCTTCACATTGCACCGTCATCACGCCCAGCGACTTGTGTTTCGACAGCTCGTGCAGGATGTCCGTAGCCGGAGTGATGGGGTAGGAGCCCAGGAACAACTTCAGTCCGGCGCGTTCGGCGGCGGCAATCAGTCCGTAGGCCGTAGCCTTGTTGCCCGTGATGTCCATATAGCGGCCAGGTATCTTGATGCCCGACTCGATGCGATAAGTGGCTGGCACGCTCGAGTGCGTGTTGTGGCCGTAGTCAAAGCCAGCCTGCACCACGCGCATGTTCACGTCGGCCAGGGCCGGTTTCTTGATGAATTTCTTCTTCAGGAAGTTGTTTACTAATGAGAGGTCGCGGTTGAACAGCCAGCATACCAGTCCCACGGCAAACATGTTGCGACATTTCAGCACGGCCTTATTGTCCATGCCCGAGTCCTTCAGGCACTCTTTCACCATTGTGGTCAGTGGGCACTGCACCACGCGGTCGGGGTCGATGCCCATCTCGCCTAAATAGTCTTCCGTCTGGAAGGCAGCCTTCTTCAGGTCGGCGGGGCCGAATGAGTCGGTGTCAATGATGATGGTGGCCTGCGGTTTTGCAAACTTGTACTGCGTCTTCAGGGCGGCGGCGTTCATGCACACCAAGACGTCGCACTTGTCGCCAGGTGTGTACACCTTGCCACTACCGATGTGTACTTGGAAACCCGACACACCCGTGAGCGACCCTTGCGGGGCGCGGATGTCGGCAGGATAGTCGGGAAAGGTGGAGATACCATTGCCCACTGTTGCCGAGACAGTGGAGAAAATGTTTCCGGCCAGCTGCATGCCGTCACCGGAGTCGCCAGAGAAGCGGACTACCACTTCCTCCAGCTCTTTTACTTCGAGTTTTTCTGCCATATTATTGGTTTTGATAGATGATCCTATAGGAAATCGGGTGCAAAGGTAGCTATTTAATTCCTAATACACAATTTATTAATCATAAATAAACAAAAATAGCGGTGAAATCAGGCAAACGTGCTGTTGCTGCGAGGCATTAATTAAGTTTAAATAATGCCCTTATGTTGCCTTGCCTGAAAGATATATTCTTATGTTTTATAAAGTAAAAACGGTTAATTTACCGTAAATTTGTTGGCTGTTTGCCTCATAATGTGTAATTTTGCAACCTAAACCATATTGTGCTTGATGAAAAGAGCTGTCATTCAACGATTGAATGCCTTCTTGGCATCGCTGATTGTTATGTTAGGATTCAACGCCTGCCATACGGTCAAAACCGCTGAGGGTGACAAAGGCGACAAGGGGAAAACCGAAAAAACCGAGAACTCCAACCCGCCCGTTATTCCTCAGCAAGGGCCTACCATCCGCGAGCCGCAGCCCGTGGTGTATGGACCTCCCCCCAGCGACTATAACAAAAAACCGTGACCCTGCCAGCCACCTGAGCCCACGGGTTGCACAAACAAAGAGAATGAAGAACAAACTCCTTGGAAGAACGCTGACCGCTGTCTTCTCCGCATTGCTAACCCTGCTGGGGTTTGTCGGATGCCACGTACCGCAGCCCTGCGAATACGGCGCACCCGCCCCAGAAGACCGATGGAAGACCGACAGCCTTGATACTCCCGACAGTGGAGACAGCACCGCTACGGCTGATGCCGACTCGCTACGTTAATGAGCTTATGAATAAAAGATCCTTCCTTTTGGCAACCTTGTTGGTTGTGATGTGCATGTTCTGCTACGGTGCAAGAGACGCCGTGAGCGACTATGCACGACTGTCGAAACTTTCGTCCGACAGCCTCCTACGCTTGGGAAGGAAATACTATGCTGACAACCAACCCAATCAGGCCATGACCTGCTTTACCATCGTCAGCGAACGATACCGTGAAGGCATGACCCCCGACGACACAGAGCTTTGCCTGCGCGCCATCAACAACATGGGATGCGTGTTTCGGTTCTTCTACTACGACTATACACAGTCGTACGAGGCCTTCAACCGAGGACTCATCATCAGCAACGATGTGGGCAACGAACCCATGCGGCTCATCCTTATGAGCAATCTCAGCGAACTGCTCGACGAATATGCAGCGCGATACTCCTCCGAGCAGATGGAGAAACAGGCGTGGGAGATGATGGATCAGTGCATCATCAAGGGCTATGAGACCCAAAACTGGGCTGTCATGGTCACCGCTTTCTTCAACATGACCAACCTCAACTACGACGCCAAGATCGATAAGTACAGTTTCATCCTGTCGAAAGATATCCCCGACGATATCGACAACCTGAAGTATGTGCGGCTGCAATACCGAGCTCTCGAAGCCATGCAGCAGAAGAAATACGACGCAGCCCGCCGATATTTCGAGCAGCAGCTCAACGCTATCGACGTCAAAGAGCAGCCTGAGCTCAACATCCTGCCCGCCTATCTGAACATCGCGAAAACCTACGAGCAGCAAAACGACCTCGTACGCGCCGTGGAATACGTCCGCAAGGCCCTCGACAGAGCACAGCAAGACAGTGTGCCCGACTACGAGCAGATCTGCTTCAAACAGCTCTCCGACTACTACAAGCTGATGGACCAGCAAACCCTGTCGCGCGAATACTACATCAAATACCTCGAGAAGAAAGAACAGATGCAAGCCATGCGGCTCTCTACTGTGGGCGAGATGAACTACATACAGCAACTCCGACAGGAAGAACTGAAAGCCGAGAAAATGGCCGCCCGCCAGCGCCTGCAGCTCTTCTGGCTCATCTTCGGCAGTGCCTTGCTCCTTATTTTGGCGGGTTCCGCTCTGCTCCTCTACCGCAAAAACCGCCAGCTCCTATTCAGCAACCAGAGTCTTTTCCGCAAAAACCAGGAGGTGATGCGGGCTGAAGAGACGGAGCACCAGCTGCGCAAAGAATTTGAGCAGAAGCTGCAACTCTACCACGACAACCAGCAACGTCTGGAACAGTTGTCGGCCGAACAGATTGAAGAGGCGCACGAGAACGAGCATGCCGCTCACCTCTCAGACCCCACCTCTCAGCCCTCACCCTCCACGCCCCAGAAGAAATACAGCAAGAGCAACCTCAGCGACGAACAGCGGGCCACGCTCATCTACCGCATTCAGGAAGCCCTCAACAATCCCGACGTCATCTGCAGCAACGACTTCTCGCTGGCCAAGCTGGCCAAGATTGTAGGGTCGAACACCGCCTATGTCTCGCAGGTCATCAACGAGCAGTACGAGCAAACCTTCAGTACCGTGGTGGGCAGATACCGCATCAAGGAGGCGTGCCGACGCATCAACGACACCAAGAACTTCGGCCACCTCACCCTTGAGACCATCTCCGAAGGTGTAGGCTTCAAGTCGCGCTCCACCTTCATCAACGCCTTCAAGCGCCAAGTGGGTCTCACCCCCTCGGAATACATAAAGATGGCTGCCGAAGACAAAGAAACATAACGCTTTATGATAATCGCTGAAAAAACGATCCAATGATGAATGATTCCATGAAGACAGGGCAGGGCAGCCCCGCGAGCGCAGCAGAAACTGGGAGCACAAAGCGCGTCTCCACCGACAGGGCACATCAGATCATCCGCACCAGTTGGATAGGCATCGCAACCAACGTCTTGCTGGCTGGTTTCAAAGCCGTGGTGGGCATCCTGTCCAGTTCCGTTGCTATTGTGATGGATTATAGCGAGTGATTTCAAACTTAATACACTTTTGCCACAAAAGAGGCTTTTTTCACCACACGAAAGCAATGCCTAAGTTTAAAAAAATATAAATATAACGTCGTTTTCGCGGATAATCCGGTTTTTTCTTGTCTGTTTTATAAAAAATATGTATCTTTGCGTTTGCTAAAGGTGCGAACTGCACCTTAGTATATATGCGCACATAATGATGTGCGCTTCAATCATGAATATATTTTTAACTTATTATTATTAACTAAAAACTCAAAGCTTATGAAGAAGATTAGATTCTTGATTCTGGCACTTGTCGGATTGCTTGGAGGAGTTGTTTCTGCTTCAGGCACCACCGTGTATGTTGACCCCGTGGGCAACGGAACATGGCTGGACGCCAATGCTAAGATCTCGCTCAACGTCTATACAGACGGACAGAGCAACAACGCGTGGGTAACAGAGCGCGAAGAATTGTCTGGTGGAGTCATTAAGTTCACCTTCGATGACACCTACAACCGTATGATTATCGTACGCGGTGAAAACCAAGATGCGTGGGGATGGAATCAGACAGAGAACATCACACCCGCCGCAGGTAAACTCTACAAAGCCAATGGCTATTCTGGCGAACAGTTGGCTTACACCGTTGAGGACTACACCGAGCCCGCAGCTGCTGGTTATCTTTGCGATTTCAATACGCCTATTACCACCAGCGACCATGCATTCCAGGTAGCTTCTAACTGGAGACACATCGTTGGCTCTTACGAAAACAATTATATTGGTGGCACCTCTTATCCTTCCTACACTTGGTCAGAAACAGCTGGTGTAGATGGAAGTGGTGCGTTGTATTGCGGCACCAACCAGAGCAGCAACAGTATCTATGACCTGCTGGTGACTCCTGTCGTGAAAGGTACTGTTACCATTCAGGCAAAAAGTACTCCCTGGTACAGCCCATTACTAGAGTTCTACAAAATTACAGACAATGGGGACGGCACATTCACTCGTGGCGAAAAAATTACTGTAGAAGTCAATGTAAATGCCACAGACTTTACAACCATTACAATCCCTGTCGATGCAGCTGGCGAGCGCATCGGTATCAGAAGTTCGTATGTCTATCTCGACAACTTCACTGCTACTGAGGCTACTATCATTCCGGAAAAGAAGATTGTCTTCGCTTCTGCAGTGGCAGCTGATGGCAACAACGGCACGACAGGCACCATTAAGTGGGAAGAACAGGCTAATGGGCAGGTACTCGTGAGCTACACTGTCAAAGTGACCAACACGGGCGATGTCGACCTGACACAAGGTGAGGAAGGCTTTAGCATTTCTATCATCAATGGTAGCACGGGCGAAGTCTATGGAACGACACCTGTACCTCAGAACCTTGCTAAAGGTGAAACCTCTGACGAGTTCGTCGTTTCTGCCGAAGTGTCGAAATCTCTTTGGCCGAACAGCTATACCTATGTTAATATGAACTTGAAGGAGAACCTCTTCGGTTCTGTTCTGGAACGTGCACAGTCCACTTTCGTTGCTTATGAGTCGAAGTTCGTGGTTCGTGAAGCAGGCTCTACCAGCACAACCAGTCTGTCAGAAACCCAGAACTGGGGTGTTGTTAATGTGGGTGATGTCGTTTCCAAGTCTTACGAGATTTGTAATTTAGGTACAGCGCCTATGACTCTCTACGTTGAGGGTAGCGTCTTCCCCGAAGATGTCTTCTCACTTCAGGGTGGAAAGCAGGCTCTACTTGCACAAATGCAAGCAATGGATAATGTCCATGTGGACTTAGTTACTAAGGCTGTAACATTTGACGGCGGTGCAGTAGTTCCGTTCACCATCGTTCTGAATACCGAGAATGCGGGTTCGTTCACTGGCGAAGTTAAAGCTGCCTATAGTGAATATGGACAAGAGCAGACGACCTATACCTGCAGTTTTGCTGCCAATGTTATCGATGCCAACACCTGGATGGCTGACTTCAACAACAGCACCTCAACGGTAGTATATCCTGAAGGTTCTATTGCTGAGTCTGGTATTTACAGCGATTACCAATATATATCTTCTGGCAACTACAACATCTGGCTCACTGGTCGCACGACAACTTCTTACCAAACGGCGAATAACATGTTCATCACTCCGAAACTCCATGCAAATGCAGGCGATGCATTGGCATACGACGTAAAGGGTGGATATGGCGCCACATATTACGCAAAAGTATATGTATCTACCGACCGTAAGAATTGGGAGCAGAAGGCTTATTACACCATGAGCGAAACGGAGGGTGCAGAAGCTATTGGATACTCCGATTGGTATACAAAGACCTTGAATTTCGATACAGAAGGAGATTACTATGTTGCATTCCAACTCTTTGGATCATTCAAGATAGACAACCTCATCGGCTTAGAGAAGGTAGATGTTCCTCACGACCTCTACATCAAGACTGTTAACTGGCCCGATGCTTCTATCAAGAGCGGCACGGCACAGACAAAGCCGAGCGTGGAATTCATTCCGCTGACCACAGAAATGGCTAGCGACTACACCGTGAAATACGTATATGGCGAAACCGTTCTGGGAGAAGGCGTACCTGTAGCATTGACAGCAAGTGCAAATAGCAGCAAGACAATCGCTGTTAACTGGACTCCTCAGGTGAATGAAACCACGACATATGAAGGCACCAAGGTGGTGTTCGAATTCACTGATGGCACAAAGTTTGAGACTGAAACTTTCGACCTTACAGTGACCAACGAGGCCATCTTCCACTTCCTCAACACCAAGCCGTCGAGCAAGTGGAACGAGCCCACAGACCGCACAGACCCCATTACTTTCGGAAAGACGAACACTGCCGACACGCAGAACTTCGTTATCTTCAACTGGGGTTCCGCCGACTTGACCGTTAATAGCATTTCACTGCCCGCAGGATTCTCCACAACAACAGAGTTCCCGCTTACAGTGGTTGCCTTCAACGGAGAAAACGATGGTATCGATGCGTCTTCACAGGCACTTGACATTACTTTCTCTGCTACAGACCCCGGCGACTATAGCGGCGAGATGGTGATTACCTATAGTAATGACCAGACATTCACGCTGCCCATCAGTGGTACGAAGCTTGATCCAAACAAGTTCTATGCTCCGTTTACCAACTCTGAGCTGCCCGCAGGATCTGTATATCAGAGCAATGTTAATATCTATAACGGATATATCAATTCGTCAAGTGATTCAAACAACTTGTTTGTCACTCCAAAACTCGTTGCTACCGCAGGCGAGACGATATCATTCGATGCAGCACTCTATAGTAATTATTGGTCAGAAGGCAAGGTGGTAGTATATGCTGCTCCAACTCGCGACGAGGTGCTCAACACAGAGGAGGGTACCACACGTACACAACTCTTCAGCATAAGTGGCCAGGATGCCGAGAATCCGATGACGACAAGTTACCAGACCTACGAAGTTAGCGTTCCTGCAGGTGAATGGTATCTCGGATTCGAAATCAGTGGCCGTCCATATGTGACGGAAATCTATGGTCTGACAGTTGCAGATGTGGCTCACGACTTGATGATTGTTTCAAGCAGCATACCGACAGAGGCTATGCAGAATATGTCAATCACTGTTTCTGCCAATGTTCTCAACTTGGGTCTCGCTGATGACAATGTGACAGTGACTGCATACGTGAACAATGAAGCCGTGGCTACCAGCGAGGCTGTTGCCGTTCCGATGAGCCACAAGCTCAGCGAAGCTGGCACACAGGTTTCTGTCAACATTGTTTATCCTAAGGCTGGAGAGTACCCTGTATACCTTGAAGTGAAGGCTGGTGATTATAGCGTTGTAACCGATCCTGTGAATGTTGTGTTCGCAGAGGAAGAAGCTCAATCAGAAGCAACAGCTCAAGCTGACGGAACATCAACTTATGTACCTCTTAATTTGATGTACTATAATAGTGAATCTGTTTCGCTTTATACTGCCAACGTACTTGAAGGTTCTTATGGTCTTTCCAATGGCGCAAAGATTAAGTCTATCACCTATAAGGGATACAAGACGGCAGATGAGCATACTTCTACTGTTAATGTATGGTATCAGTGGGTAGATGAGACAGCTCAAAGTCAGCCGACAAGCGGTCTGTATAATACAGAAGGCATGACCCAGCTTATTACAGACGAGACGATTACTTGGGAAAAGAAGGGATCGGTCGACAATCTCCAAGATTTCATAACGCTGAATTTCTCTGAGCCGCTTGTATATGAAGGAAAGGCTCTGCGAATTGTTGTCCGCTCTACTTCTGATGCTTGGAAGACTGTATACTTCGAAAAGAGTACGTCTACAACAAGCGGATTGGCATACTACCACTATAATGATACATATAACACGTTTACATCAAATGGTTGGTCAAGTAGCGTTCTGCCTGTTCTCCACATGGAACTCGAAGCTACTGCCGCTACGCTCGCCGGTACGGTAACGAACTCTGCTGGTGAAGGCATTGCCAATGCAAGCATTACGCTGAAGGCAGAGAACGGTGTTGAGTACAGCGGTACAACCGACGAGACGGGTGCTTACAGCATGAACGTAATCCAGGCTGGTCTCGACTTCACGGCTACTGTGGAGGCAGAGAACTACCTGACACGCGAGTTCGACTACAACCTTGGTGGTGAGAGCAAGACGCTCGACGTGATGCTCTATCAGTTCTATGGTATCGTAGGTGAGGCTGGCATGGGACTCGACTGGAACAACGACGTTGTGATGACTCAGAGCGAGGAAGACCCGATGGTATTCACTGCCGAGGTCAAGAACGTGGAAATTGTAGCTGGTTCGTATGAATACAAGCTGCGTACCGATGGTCGTTGGGATACCTATCAGCTTCCTGCTTCTGGCAACCAGACCGCAGAATTCCCCGCTGACGGCGTGTACAACCTGACGTTCACTGCCAATGTTGACACCCACGAACTCACGCTCGACATCGCTGTGGCTGAGTATATCCTGGCAGAGGATGCCTTCGAGAACGGTAACAATCCGTTTGTACAGACCCTGCCGATTGCTGCACTCACCGTTGAGCGCACATTCAACGAAGGCTGGAATGCCGTTGTTCTGCCGTTCGTCCTCACTCAGGAGGATATCATCTCCACCTTCGGTGAAGGTTCTGCAGTGGCTTACTTCAATGGCGACATCGAAGATGCAAGCGGCAACGTGAGCGTCAAGTTCGACAAGCATGAAGAAGACCTTGCTGCCAACAAGCCTTACTTGATCTATGTGGCCAATGCCGTTTCGAACCCGACCTTCGAGAACAAGACACTCGTTGACCCGAACTGGGCAGAGCTGAAGGCCGACGTTTCTGGAACAGTCTTCGACTTCATGGGTACATACACGAAGATCAATGCTGAGGCAGGTGACATGTTCATCAGCGGCGGCACGTTCAAGACTGCTACCTCGAACAACAAGGTTCGCGCATTCCGCACCTATCTGAAGAGCAAGAGCCAGGGCGCACGCTCGGTCAGCATCTTCATCGACGGTGACGAAGTTTCTGTTGCAACACCTACTGGCATCGAGAATGCTTCTGACGACACGACCATCAATGGCAACGTCTACAATGTCAATGGTCAGCGTGTGAACAAGGATGTGAAACACGGTGTCTACATCGTCAACGGCAAGAAAGTTGCAGTGAAGTAAACTTATTCTATCATCTTCATCTCCCGCCTGTCGTCAAGGCAGGCGGGAGGAAGAAATTGGAAATCTAACAATTAAAAAGAGTAACAACTATGAAGAAAGAATATGTAAGCCCCTTGATAGAGAATTACTTTATCTCTACAGAACGTTCGTTGGCAGCAGGCTCTACCACTTTTGACACAGGCGACGACCTGCCGCCCATTGACAACGGTGGCGATGCAGATGATGGTGAAGAAAGTGATGCTCGACGTAACTATAATACTTGGGACGACTTCGAAGATGAAGAGGACTAAAAGCCCACTGAATCGTAAATAAACGTAAGCGACAGCGACGGTGCAGAATGGCATTGTCGCTGTCGTCGTTTTTGTGGTTTTTTGCCTTTTCCCTTTCCTATTTTATGATTTTGTGCTACCTTTGCACGTGCAAAGGAAAGTGTGCTACCTATGGAGAAAAGAGAACGCCTGTGGAACAGCAACTATTGGAAGGTGATGACTGCGAACTTCACGATGTCGTTTGCCTTCTATCTGCTTACGCCGTTGCTGCCGTTGTATCTGAGCGAAACATTTGGATCTACAAAAGACATGATAGGCTTGGTGCTGTCGGGCTATACGCTGACGGCACTGCTCATCAGGCCCTTCAGCGGTTTCATCGTGGACAGTTTTCCAAGGAAACGGGTGCTGATGGTTTGTCTGTTGCTCTATTTCGTCTGCTTTGGCGGCTATCTGCTGGCCAGTTCGCTGTTGCTCTTCGCTGTGGTCAGAACGCTGCACGGCGGACCCTTCGGTGCCTCAACTGTGGCGAACAGCACAATGGCCATCGACGTGCTCCCCTCTTCGCGTCGCACAGAGGGCATCGGCTACTATGGCATCAGCAACAACATTGCCACGGCCATCGCTCCCACCATTGGCATCTTCATCTATAAGTATGTCCATAACTTCGACCTGCTGTTTTGGCTGGCCTTCGCCGTTGCCGGCTTCGGCTTCTTCGTGGTGTCTACCATCGACGCGCCCGAGAAACAACAAGTGCGACAGAAAATCAAGCTTTCTTGGGACCGATTCTTCCTACTTCGCGGCTGGACCATTGGCGCGAATATCGCCTTCTTCGGCCTCTGCTATGGCGTGCTGTCTAACTATCTGGCCATCTACGGCAAGGAGGTGATGGGCATCACGGGTGGTACGGGTGCCTATTTCATGCTGCTTGCCATCGGACTCATCCTCTCCCGACTGCAGGGAGCTCGACAGCTTCGCGAGGGGCGACTGGTGCATAACGCCTCGGAGGGCGTGCTCATCAGCACCGTTGGCTATCTGTTGTTCATTGCCTGCCCCAATGCCGTTGGCTACTATGGGTCGGCATTGCTCATCGGTCTGGGCAACGGACATTTCTGGCCGGCCTTCCAGAACATGATCATCGGCGTGGCTTCCAATAGCCAGCGTGGCACTGCCAACTCTACCATCCTCACCTCTTGGGACTTAGGCATGGGAGCCGGCATCCTCATGGGCGGTGTCATCGCTGAACATGTCAGCTACGGCGCTGCCTTTTGGAGCATCGTTGCCGTACACGTAGTAGGCGTTGCCTGGTTTTTCCTCAAGACAAAGCCTACCTACGAACGATTGACACAATAACAGAGGTCATACAGATAGGGTAATAAAAGGCAGGGTATTTAAAGACAGAGTAACATAAGAACAAAATTATTGCGTACAATCTGTTCCTCTGTTACTCTGTCTTTTCAACAGTTGCTGTGTCTATAATCCAGTTCCTCTGTTACTCTGTCTTTTCAACAGTTACTGTGTCAGAGCAGGATTTCTTTTGAAAGCAGGCTCTCGAGCTGCTCGGCCGACAGTCTGAGTTGGAACTCCCCGCGCATGGCCACGCTGATGCGCCCAGTCTCTTCTGAGCAGACGATGGCAAGCGCATCGCTCTCCTGCGAGATGCCCAAGGCGGCACGGTGGCGCAGTCCCAATTCCTTAGGGATGTCCACGGTATGCGACACTGGCAGGATGCAGCCAGCGGCACAGATACGCTTGCGGCGGATGACCATCGCCCCGTCGTGAAGCGGAGAGTTCTTGAAGAAGATGTTCTCGATGAGTCGTTGGTTGATGTTAGCGTCAATCACGTCACCCGTCTGAATGATGTCGTCGAGTGGTGAGTCGCGTTCCAGCACGATGAGTGCTCCCACCTTCTTCCTTGCCATGTTCATGCAGGCCATGACGATGGGCATGATGGTGGCCTTGTCGGCCTCAGCCTCTTTCTTGCTACCCGAGCGGAACAGACGCGTCAGCGACTTTATCCGCTGATGGGCGCCGAGATTGTAGAGGAACTTGCGGATCTCGTCCTGAAACAGGATAATCAACGTCAGTGCACCCACACTCACCAGTTTGTCCATGATGCTTCCCAGCAGGCGCATCTCCAAGATGCCGCTGACGAAGAGCCACAGCAAGATGAACACCATGATGCCGATGAACACGTTCAGCGAGCGCGATTCCTTCATGAGCCGGTAGATGTAGTAAAGAATTACGGCCACAAGGAAAATGTCGATAAAGTCTTTTATACCAAAGTCAAACACTGTATTAACTGTTTATTTGTTTTTTGTCATTTCTACAAGTCTTACGGATTCCACGGCCTGTCGCACATCGTGGACGCGGAGGATGGCTGCCCCCTTCTCGAGGGCAATGGTGTTCAGCACCGTAGTGCCGTTGAGTGCTCCTTCGGGCGTGCAGTCCAATAGTTTCCAGATCATGCTCTTGCGCGAGACACCCACCAACAGGGGAAGGTTCATGACCGCGAGCTGCTCCAACCGCGCCATCACCTGATAGTTCTCTTCCATTGTCTTGCCGAAACCAAAGCCCGGGTCCAGAATGATGTCTTTCTGTCCGTAGCTGCGCAACCGTTCCACCTGCCGGGCGAAGTCCAGGAGCATGGGCTCCACGTCGTTTGCGCGCGACATATATATATAAGGTACGCGTAGGGCTGCCACCATGCGAAACATCGCAGGGTCCTCCTCCGTTTCGTTGCCGACGGTGCCGCCGAAAGCTCCTTGCGTATTGCCGCCCGACACATCGTTGATGATGTCCACGCCATATTCCTCTACTGCCATACGCGCCACCTGCGGGCGGAACGTGTCGACGGAGATGATCGATTCCGGCTGCTCACGCCGCACGATGGCAAGTGCGAAGCGCAGTCGCAGCATCTCCTCCTGCTCGCTGACTGCTGCTGCACCCGGCCGTGTGGAGTAGGCGCCCACGTCGATCATCTCGCCACCCTCGGCAACAATCTGGTTGGCGCGCTCGGCAATCTCCTGTTCTGTCTGCGCCCTGCTGCCTTCGAAGAACGAGTCGGGTGTGGCATTCAGGATGCCCATCACGCGTGGTTGCGACAAGTCCATCAGCTGTCCGCGCAGGTTTATTGTCAGTTGCCTATCTTTCATTCTTTTTCATTTTCTGTCCTATGAAGCCATAGTCAGCAGGGCGAGGAGCGCGGCGATGATTCGCGTATTCTGGAGGAAAAGACTCTGCCTCATTGCTTGAAGAATTTAAAGGATGTATTGTTTGCTTTCACATTATATGTCCCAGCTGACAGAGTATAGCTCGATGGTCGTGCCGTCGGGCAGTCCGTCGAACGCCATCTGATCGTTCCCCTGCCGGAAGACGACATCGCGCGAGTTGATACCCGTCGGCCCGATGCGGGGTATGTGGCCCTCGTAGGTATATCTGATGATGTTCGATAGCTGGTAGGTGGTCTGCACGGTGTTGGTGGTAATCACCAACAGTCCATTCTCAAAAGTTGTGCGTGGCTCCTCTGCGAGGTCGAAATAGACTTTCTGCCCGCCTTTCTGCCACACCACGAGGTGCTGCGTGTCGCTCTGTGCATGACCCGTCTGCATCATAAAGAGTAAGAGCAGGAGCGTGAAGAGTCGTCTTGCTTTCACAAGGCGCTCGCTGGGAACTTGTAATGCTATTGTCTTCATTTTCATTGTTGCTTATTATGTTTATCAAGTTTCGCATGTTTTCACATTCTCACCTCTCACTTCTTACTACTCACCTTTAAACAGAAGTAAGGCGGAGCTTGCGAAAGTTGAGTGATGTTTACGTGTGCAAAGATAATGATATTCGGGCAAAACACAAAAGAAAAGTACGTTTTTAATTTCATTTGACACAAACGACAATGCGGCGGCCAGGGGAGAATTGTCGGCTTTTGCGTGAAAAGACAGTGAATTGTTTGGCGTGTTGCACAAAAAGTGCTACCTTTGCACATCGACAATCAACAAAACACTATGGATATTCAAAAACTATATCAGCTTTATCAAGAGCATCCCGTCATTACCACCGACAGTCGCGACTGCCCTGAGGGCAGCATCTTCCTGGCCTTGAAAGGCGACAAGTTCGACGGCAACCGCTTTGCCGAAGGCGCCCTGCAAAAGGGTTGTGCCTATGCCATCGTGGACGATAAAGAGGTGGTGAAAGACGAGCGCTATCTTCTCGTAGACGACTGCCTGCAGACGTTCAAAGATCTGGCGCGCGAGCATCGCCGGCAGTTCGACATCCCCGTCATCGCTATCACAGGTACTAACGGCAAGACCACGACCAAAGAACTGGTGCGCGCCGTGCTGGCAGAAGAATACAACGTGCTGGCTACGGAGGGCAATTTCAACAACGACGTGGGTGTGCCCAAGACGCTGTTCCGACTCTCCGATGACCACGACATTGCCATCATCGAGATGGGTGCCAGCCATCCTGGCGACATCAAGACACTCGTGGAAACGGCTGAACCCACTTGTGGACTGATTACCAACGTGGGTCGTGCCCACCTTGAAGGCTTCGGTTCGTTTGAGGGGGTGAAGCAGACTAAGGGCGAACTCTACGACTACCTGCGCCACGAGCAAGACAAAGGCGACCCAGACAGTGGTTTCATCTTCATCAATGCCGACGATGCCGACCTCACGCAGATGGCCGACAGCCGCGGCATCATGATGCAGTTCGCCTACGGAACGGGCTCTTCGGAAGACATCACCGTGAAGGGTGAGGTGGTCAGCTGTAATCCCTTCCTGACCTTCCGCTGGTGGATCAACGACGACGAAGACGATGCTGGGAGTGATTCCTGCGATTCCGTCGCAGGATATCCCGACGAGACGTTCACCGTCAGCACCCACCTCATTGGTGCGTACAACGTCTACAACATGTTGGCAGCCATCGCCGTGGGACTCTATTTTGATGTGGATGAAGAGCAGATCAATCATGCGCTGAGCCACTACCAGCCCACGAACAACCGCTCACAGCTCACTCAGACCGACCACACCA
>Ga0256407_10007752_pt1 | contig 16006 bp, 16 predicted proteins | sample RumenRJG_04DNA_FD_193489 | JGI IMG/M metagenome (GOLD analysis project Ga0256407, IMG submission 193489) | Bovine rumen microbial communities from Lethbridge, Alberta, Canada - RJG_04 | ecosystem: Host-associated > Mammals > Digestive system > Stomach > Rumen | place: Canada: Alberta...
GTGGAGCATAGCCCGAACAGATTTTACCCCACCTAACCTCCCCCTTTGGGGAGGAACAAGTTTCTATTCCCAAGGAAGATAGGATTTCTACCTCTCCTATGGAGAGGATGTCAACGGAGTTGACAGGAGAGGGTAAAATAATAAACCCTCTCTTGAATTTCTAATGCTCGACTTTGTTTCGCATTGAAATTCTTTTCTCCCCGCAGGGGAGATAGTTTATAACCCTCTCTCATTTTTCTAAATTCGCTTCACTCATTAAGAAAAATTTCTCTCCCCCAAGGGAGATAGTTAGTGATAGGATTTACAGCAAATCCCTGTGACCTTTGGAGTTGTTGATATAGTCCTCAAGTGTTTTTAGCCTCAATGTTATTCCGTATTTTTCTGCGTTTAGAGCCAAGGGGCAATACGGCTCAATGTCATTTATCTGCTGATTTATTGCTTCAACAAATTCCGAGCGTTTATCTATCATTATTTTATTAATAAGTTCTTTTGTCGCCTTTTTGTCTTCATCCGATTCAAACGGCAAAACAGAAAAATATAAAAGTGTCTTAACTTCTTTTTTTATAAGGTATTCAAGACAATCAAACAATTCCTGGTTAGAAAACCAAAATGCCCTGTGTTCTTTTCGCAATTCTTCGCTTGCAAATTCAGGTGAAATGATTATTTGCGAATCTTTGCCCAAATTCTTTTTAAAAGAATCAATAAATTCTTTTGTCGGAAGTCCGAAACATTCAAACATAATATCAATTTTGTTTGGCATTTCTTTGCCTAAAATCTCAAAAAGTTCAATAAGGTATTGCTGATTTTTCGGGAACGGGTCAAAGCAAAAGTAATATTCATCAAGATTATATTTTTTCTTAAAATTAATAAACTCTTTTGCTGCAATTTTCGGGTTTCGCAAAGTGACACAATTCCTGCCCGTAATTTTTTTCATTGCTTCATATCCGCCGCCGCACCAACTACAGTTGCCCGGACACCCGCGTCCCAAACAGCACACAAAACTTGATTTTTTGCGATAGTTTATTTCATCCGGCTTTTCTGCATTGTAGTTGTAAATAAACGGGAATTTTAAATATCTTTCGTAGTTTTTAAGGTATTTAAGAGCATCAAAACTGTAACTGTTTAATTCTTCTTCGTTGGCAAACCATATTTTTTTATTTTTTACAATTTTACCGTTTTTGCGCCAGCGCAGATTTGAAACTGATGACAAATTCTTATCTTGCGAGTGAATTTTTTGCGCAAGTTCAACGATACTTTTTTCACCCTCGCCTTTTATTACGGCGTCTATGTATGAGTATTTTTTTATAATATCATCTGCAAACGCAGATGACATTATTCCGCCTAAAAATATAAATGTATCAGGGTTTATTTCTTTAATTTTTCGTGCAACATTCAGGGTGTCATAAGCCTGATAGTGCCAATGCAAAGATAATCCGACCATTTTAATTTTATTTTTTTTGACATAATCCGCTATATCAAAATCTGCGTCAAATGATTTTTCTACTCCCAAATGTATAATCTGCGGTTTAAACTTGTTTTTTGCAAGTTCGTTACACATTGAAAAAACACCAATCGCAATATAATTGATAAACAGTTTAAAATCCTTTTTGGAAAACCCTCTCACTTGCGGAACATGAATCAGTAAACAATCAGTCTTTGCCATAAATAAACCTCAATATGCTTATATAGTTTAGCATATTTTGAGGTTTATAGCAATAAAAAATGCCGAAGGCGGGACTTGAACCCGCACAGATTTCTCCATACGCACCTGAAACGCACGTGTCTACCATTCCACCACTTCGGCATAAGTATTATGCGACTATTAATTATATTCAATTTTCAATAGAACTATGCTCTCAGTGGCGGAAGTTTCCTCAAGGGAAACCCTCTCACAAAATGATACTCAATCATTTTGTTCGGCAGAGTACCACTTCGGCATTCTGTTTCAATTCATTATACAATAAAAAAATTAAATTCCAACACTTAAGCCTGCGCAAAGATTAATTGATTGCCCCGTTACCCCTTTTGCATCATCACTTATGAGGTATTTTATCATTCCGGCAATTTCTTTTGGTTCAACAAAACGCTTTTGCGGAATACAGTCTAATATTTCTTCCTGACTAAATTCGCTTTGTTCAATAGAATCTTTGCCAAGTTCTGTTTCAACCCACCCCGGATTTATAGTGTTTACCGTAATTCCAAATTGTGCCAACTCTAAAGCAGTTGCCTTTGTAAATCCGATTAACCCTGATTTTGTGGCACTATATAGGCTTGCGTTTGCTTCGCCCATAACCCCTGAAATTGAACCGATATTTATTATTCTGCCAAATCCTTTTTCTTTCATATAAGGTACTGCCCTTGCAGTAAGGTATATCGGGGCTTTTAAATTCACCGCAACGATGTGGTTTAATTTATTGATTTTCGTTTTTTCTATTTCTGAATATATGTATTCGCCGGCATTGTTTATTAATACATCAATTTTGTTTTCAACGATGAAATCTCCAAGTTTGGATATATCGTATTCGTTAGCCAAATCGCACAACAAATACCCTGTCGGTTTAAGTTCTTTTAATGCCTGTTCATTTCTTGCGCTGACAAAAATCTTATGCCTTGCAATTTTTAATTCCTGAGCAATAACTCTGCCTATACCTTTAGATGCACCTGTTACCAAAATGTTCATATATTAACCCTCAATTAGTTTTCTTACAATATATGATGCCATAAAAATACCGGAACATGAAGCAACAAACGGAGTGGAACTCGGGATAATTTTGTTAAACTCAATTTTTTCACCCGAATTTGTCGTTATTTCTTCTTTTTCAGTTATTTTTTCCTGCGCATGCGGAGTTTCTCTTGAACAAACAAAAGTTATTCCCTGAGTAATTCCGAGTTTTTTTAGTTGATAAATTACATTGGATACAAACGGTGCATTACGGTTTTCCACATCTTTTAAATCGGCAATATAAAGTTTTGTCGGGTCAATTCTGTTTCCTGCACCCATTGAACTTATGACGGGAATTTTATTTTCATAACAGGTCTTTAAAAGATGAATTTTTGAACGCATTGTGTCTATTGCATCTGCAACATAATCATATTTGTCCGTTATAACTTGATTATTTTCCGTATAAAAATCATCAACAATTTCAATATTTATTTCAGGATTGATATCTTTTAATCTTTTTTCAAAAAGTTCTGTCTTTTTTTGTCCGATTGTTGAGTGCAGGGCAACGCTCTGACGATTAATGTTTGATTCTGAAACCGTGTCAAAATCAACAATAGTCAGATGCCCTATCCCTGACCTTGCAAGAGCCTCAGCGCAAAAACCTCCAACTCCGCCTAAACCAAACACGACAATATGCTTTTGCGCTAAATATTTTTGTTTTTCTTCACCCCAATAGAGAATATTTCTTGAAAAAAGTTCGGACATTTGTTACTTTTTCCCCGTTTTATTCAGGCTTGCAATATCTGTTACACGCATTGCATAATACGGAACATTCTTACCATCCTCAATCAGGAAAAGTACAAAATCTTTATCAAAATAAAAATATCTGATTTTAGGTGTAACCCCCGGACCAGCACTGTTCGACATCAGCATTGCTGCTTCACTTTTTAATTTTACACCCTCATTATCCATTTTGAAATCAATTGTTTCTATAGTTTTATCAATTTTAAAATCAGATTTTTTTATATGCTTACCTTCGACATCCCTAAAACTTGTTTTAAGATAAAGCGAAATATCAGGTACTTTTAATCTGTCATAGTGCCCGAAATACTTATTATCATCGAAAGCCTTGCTTTTAGATTTTATATCATTATAGTATTCATTGAATTTCTTAATATCATCAGTTCGGTATAAAATAACTCTGTCATTGGTTTTGGTGTTTAATTTTACGGCATAGTCATTGTCAGAATTATAGAAAAGCACCGAAACATTCTTATAGAGATTTCTTGAACTGCTTGATTTTATTCCGAAATATTTTACTTTTTCACTATTTTTGTTTCCGAAAATATCTTCAGAAAGTTTATCAAACGGTTCAAGAAATTTAAAATCTTTTTTTAGCATTGCATAAATAAATATTTTTTTTGGGTTATAACTGAAATCAAATGAATGTAATATATCGCTTGTTTCATTAAATTTTTCTTTTATGCCTTTTTCAATTTCTTTTTTTAATTCGGGAGATACTTTCCCATATTTTGTGTAATAAGAATTTTCGCTGATGTCTGTCTTCTTAAATTCTCTTTTATTAAGATGCTTTGCGGTTACCGTTGTTCCTTCTACAAATTCAATAGGACGACGAGTAATGTTGTCTATAACCTCATTCCAAACAATTTGAAATGTGCCGACCCAAAGACAGTTTCCATCCGGCATTGTATCCTGCATCGTTGCAAGAATTACAGCATCAGTTTCTGCCCCGCTTTTAGTCTCTGCATAATAAATTTCTGTTTTTTCTTCTGGTTGAGTTACAACAGAAGATTCCTCTATAAGTTTTGCCTTCTTAAAATGACATGCACTTACTACAGGTACAATGCTGACCGCTATAATAATTGCAAGTAAAACTGAATACAACCTTTTCATAATTAATCATCCTTTACATTCAAATTTTTCCAAAAACTTTTCCAAAACCCTTTTGCATTTTTTTCATGCAAAATAGGAGCCTTGTCATAAAACTCTTTGTATGAATCTATTATATTTTGCGGTAAATCATCTCCGTTTGCAAGCGTAGTGTAAATAAATTCAATATAATCGTCTTGTTCTTCCCGAAACAAAATATCTCTTGCTCTTATATCCTCATCTGCTTCGTAATGAATAAGTGCGTGATATGCCGCAATTAGGCTCTCATCCTTTGTGTCTTTTGGGTAGTGCAACATAGCCTCTCTTACGGATAATTGCCCCAACCTGACATTGCGTAAAATCTCCGCAACAAAGCGTCTGTCTTTGTTCTGTTCTTCGCTCATAATTATTTTACAAGAAGTTCAACCGTTTCTTTTTCAACAAAACGAACCATCTTTGATATATCACCGTCAAAGAAATTGTCGGTAAATTCTTTCATCATATCAAGTGCCATTTCGCGTTTGTCCATAGTCACCTTGTAAAAGAATTTTTTACCGGTTTTGTAACGAACTAAAATACTTTTAGAAACTAATCTGTCCATAACGGTTTTAATCGTAGTGTATGCTCTTTCAACACCGTTTGATGAAAGTTCGTCAACGACATCCTGAATTGAAATATCTCTGTCTTCATTTTCAGAAGTCAAATTCCAAAATGTATTTAAAATTTCCATTTCTAAAAAACCGCAAGCCATAATTTACTCCTACTTTTCTATTAATTACTATAATTGTAATACAACAAATAAAATTTTTCAAGTGGTTTACAAAAAATTAATTCATTTATATATATTATTACTTTTAGGATTTTATAATATAATATTATAGTGTTATGAATATAAAAATAAAATCACTTATAATACCTTTATTATTAGTCTTTTTATTACTTGCGACCAAACTTCCGTTCACTGTTGCCGGATGTTTTTTGCTCGTAATTTTGGCAGGAATATCATTTAAATTGTTTGTAAAAAAAGCAAAAAGGGAATATATTTTAACCGGAATAAGAAGTGTCCCTAAAGAACTTGTTTTTAACAGTAATACTTTGACAAACAAACACTGTATAGTCAGATATTTCCCCCGCAACAAAATTGTTGTCATGGACAACCCGATTTCAAGAGGTAATCAGACATTAAGAGCCTTTATTGTAGATAAAACTAATCATGAAAATGTTGATAATTGCTGGAAAGAAATTTGTTCGGTTTATGAAGAATATACATATCTTGATACATTATTTTCTTTTATAGACAAGGCAAGCGGTCGTCTTAATATGTTGTTTTTATCCCCAAATGAAAGCAATTTCAAAATTGAGGGTATGGAAGAATTTTTGCCTGAGAAAAAGGTTAAATCTGTGCCGGCTCCGAAAGTTAATAATGAAAAACTTGCAAAAAAAATTGAGCAAAGCGCAGTTCAGGGACAAATTGTAGTAGAATTTAATGATTTGCAAAAACAGGAAATTAAAACTTCAGGAAATAAAGAAAATGCAAAAGATGTTGTCAATATGCAAGATTTAACAAATAGCGATAAGATTGATATAAATCTTGCAAATGCTCAAACTATTTCTGAATTGCCGGGCATAAATATTATTATGGCAAAAAAAATTGTGGAATACCGTAATCTGAACGGATTTTTCAAAAATAAAGAAGATTTTTTAAATGTATCAGAAGTAAAATCGCATTTCAGAGAAAAAATTTCGTCAATGATTACGGTGGAAAAGTCTTCTTCATTTCTTACCCAAAAAGAAAAAGAAGCCGAATCCGAAAGAATTGTGGATTAAAAATGAAAATATACAAAATTTTAAAAAATACAGCCGTAGAAGGTCCGGGGCAGCGTTTTTGTATTTGGGTTCAGGGTTGTAAAAAACATTGTAAAGGTTGCTTTGCAAAGGAAACATGGGACTTTGACTCAGGCGAAATTTATAGTGTAAAAGAACTTTATAGTCTTATTAAAGCACAGGATAATATTGAAGGTGTTACATTTTTGGGAGGTGAACCTTTTGAACAGGCAAAAGAACTTTCGGCATTATCAAAAATGGTCAAAAGAAATAATTTGTCTGTTTTGTGTTTTACGGGATACACATTGGAAGAATTGAAACTTAAAAAAGACAAATATATCAATGATTTTTTGTCTAATATCGATTTACTTATTGACGGCGGTTTTGAGCAGGAACATTTTGACCTTTCCCGTCCTTGGGTCGGGTCTTCTAATCAAAGATTTATTTTTCTTACAAGCAGATATTGTGAAAACGATTTAAAAAAATATAAAAATAAAATTGAATTGCATCTTGATTATGACGGGAGAATTGAAATCAACGGAATGGGTGATTTTGCAAAACTTGAGCGTGATTTTTGTTTACAACTCTCAAGAAATATTGTAAAATAATGAATATTAAATGAGAGGGGGGCTTTAATGGATAATAAGTTTATATCGCAGTTGACAAGATTATTTCGGGCAAGATTTCCGTATATTTATCTGACGACATTTGAAGAAGAACGAGCATTGACTCTCATTAAAAATATTTCCTCCTCTGAAAAACTTGTCAGGGTGCCGAGAGAAGTTTATGTATGGACTCAAACAGGCGGTTTTACTCTTAATGGTCAGCCTATTGAAGGTACTAATATTCCAGATAAAGCAATAGACTTTATAAGAGATGTTCAAAAAAACTCCGTATTTGTAATGTGTGATTTTCATGTTTATTTCGGTGTTAAGGGTCGTCAGCCTGATTACAATGTCGTAAGACATCTTAGAGATATTATAGGAAAATTAAAAACTGATAAATTCAGAAAAAATGTCATTTTCTTGTCTTCGGAACTGATTATACCGGATACGATGTCTAAAGAAATAACCGTTCTTGATTTGCCTTTGCCGTCATTAGAAGACATAAAATCAAAATTTTCAAAAATGGTTACTCAAAATGCCCAGATTGATACATCAGAACTTACCCCGGAGGCAGAAGAAAAACTTTGTAAGGCTGCCTTGGGGTTGACTTTGCAGGAAGCGGAAAATGCTTTTGCCCTTGCAATGGTTAATGACGGGAAAATAAGTATTGAAGATTTGGATACGATTTTGAGTGAAAAAATGCAGGTCATTAAAAAGACAGGGATTTTGGAATTTATCAATACGGAATATAAAATCGAAGATATTGGTGGTCTTGAAAATTTAAAAGGCTGGCTGATAAAAAGGAATAATTCCTGGTCGGAATCGGCAAAAAAATATTGTCTGCCGTCCCCTAAAGGTGTTTTAATAACAGGGGTTCCGGGTTGCGGGAAAAGTTTGACTGCAAAAGCAACAAGCGCAATTTGGCAGTTGCCCTTATTAAAACTTGATTTTGGCAAAATTTTTGCAGGTATTGTCGGCAGTTCGGAAGAAAATATGCGCAAAGCCCTGAAAACTGCTGAAGCAGTTGCCCCGTCAATTTTGTGGGTTGATGAAATTGAAAAAAGTTTAAGCGGTATGAATTCAAGCGGTGACAGCGGAACATCTTCAAGAATTTTCGGCACTTTTCTAAATTGGATGCAGGATAAAGAAGCCCCTGTATTTGTTATTGCAACTGCAAATAATATCAGCGGACTTCCACCGGAATTACTTCGTAAAGGTCGTTTTGATGAAATCTTTTTTGTTGATATGCCTACTCAAAAAGAAAGAGAAGAAATTTTTAAGGTTCACCTTAACAAGCGTTTGAAAGATGCAGAAGTTAGCGGTAAAATACAGGTTAATGATGCTTTATGTAAAAAACTTGCGCAAATGACAGAAGGACTTGTTGGTGCTGAAATTGAGCAGGTAATTATTGATTCTCTTTATGAGGCTTATTTTAACAAAAGAGCACTGACATTTGAAGATTTGACTTCAACTATCAGAAATGTCGTACCTTTGTCAGTTACTCAAAAAGAGCAGATTATTTCTCTGCGTGAATGGGCAAATGTAAGAGCTGTTGCTGCGACTAAAAAATCCGATATGGAAATGTACTCATCTGATAGTGCGGATGATGTCAGTGCTTCAAGAGGCGGCAGAGCGTTGGATGTATAGAGAGGGTTTTAAATGTCCATTGTTTTAAAAGCGTTTCCTATGGGATTTTTAATTAGTCCGGATGCTAAAAATAATAAAATTTCACCTAAAAAATATGACCTGAGTTTAGAAAAAGATAATTTGAAACTTGTCAAAGTAGCAACAAATTTAACTCCGGCACAAATTCCTTATTTGATGGCTAATTTTGATGATTGTTCTCAGATTGATGCAAATACCTATAAATTAGATAATGGCTTGAATATTCATTGGGAACTTTATAATGGTTGTTATTGTGCGGTTTTGTCAATGGAGGAACATTCCAGTATTCTTAATAAAATTATTGATAAGGCGCAAACGCTTGTTAATTATTCTGAAACTTTATTCAATACTTTTGATGTTATTCTGAAAAAAAATACAAGAGATGTCGGATCTGAAGAAATTTTTTATTATTGCTATAACACTCCTTATAAAACAAAAGAAGAATTGCTTGATCTGTTGAAAAATAATAATATTGAAAATATTTCCAAACAAACCGAAACTGAAATAAGATTCAGAGTGAATAACAAAAATTATAAATACATAAGAAAAGATAAAAAGCAGAATTTTTACCTTGAATCAGAACAAAAAATTCCGCTTGTGAATATTCTTTCCGGTCAAAAACCGATAACGACAAAAACACAGAAAACAAATTATACTTACAAAGAAACTTTAATAAAAACTCTCAGCGAACATGGCGCAACAAATATTATATCTGATGAATTTAATGTAACTTGCGAAATGTTTGGAATGAAACTTCATTATTCTAAAGATTTTAAAAATGATGCTTATAATCTTGAAATAATGCAAATTACAGATCAATCTGAATGTGAGCAGTTGCTTCAAGATTTAGATGAGGAATACGGACTTAATATTCAGGATTTGACATACCGAAAAATACTTGAACGCATTAAAGATAAAAATATGCGACTTGAAAGTGAAGAAGTCAATGATGATAATTCAATAGTTTTAACAATAGATTTAGGATAAAAATGGGTAAACTTAAAATTAAATTACTGCCTGACGGCACAATAGAAATGGAAACAAAAGGAATAAAAGGCAAAAAATGTCTTGATTACGCAAAAGTTCTGGAACAACTTGCGGACGTAAAAACCGAAAAAGTTGACAAAACGGATGAATATTATCAGGATTCTTATTTGGAACTTGACGAGTCACAGCATTTAAGTGATAATTAAAGACATAAATATACAGAGAGGTGTCCGAGTGGCTTAAGGTGCAATCTTGGAAAGGTTGTGTGGGAGCAATTCCACCAGGGGTTCGAATCCCCTCCTCTCTGTTTCTTATTATAAAAAATTTGTCATAGGGATGAGAACCCCTGACAAAGCGAACGCTTTGTGCAGGGAGTTCGGAACGAGTGAGCCGAAGCCGTAGCCATTTTGCTTGCGGCAAGTGCCGCATAAAGCAAAATGCGTAGTGCTGTCTATGGCGAACGAAGTGATTAATCCCCTTCCTTGGCTGAATTTGGAAAACATAAGAATTTCAACAGAATCCCTCCTTGGTTGAAATTATTAATCTAATTTCATAATAAATATCGCATCACATTTAGTTGCATTTTTAGAAAAATTCTTTGGCAACCCTATATCTTCGGCAAAATTTATATTAATCATTAGGAATTTATTCTTTTTATTAATTCTTTTTAATTTATCTGTATCAATCTTTTTTTCTGAAAAATTATAGAGATTGAAATATGATTCAAGAGAATTCAAGACTTCCCCATCATAAGTCTTGAAATTATAATCATTTTTTAAATACGGATATTCATGCCCTAATGAATACATTGAGGCAAAAACAGTACTTTGTTTCGGGACATTCTCATAAATACAATTTAATTTTTCTTTTAGTAAATCGTTAGGAGTAAACCAAAAATGTGCTTCTTTTATCCAAGGTGATAATATTATGCATAAGCACACAAACCATACATTAAAAAAAGTCTTAACAATATTATTAACATTTTTATTTAATGTATCACAATACATCCAGTAATAACAACAAAATGCTATAAAGATAAAGAGATAATGGTACTCAAATAAACCGTAAACCTTTGGTCTGTTAATGCGGATGATACATATCAGGAAGTAAAATAGACCTTAATTCATTAGTAATATTGCGGTTTACATTCGTTTAAATATGTGCTATTATGCGTAAGAAAAGGAGCAGAATTATGAAAAGAATTATGGCACTTTTATTATGTGGTTTATTTATAAGTATGAGTTTTCCGTCATCAATGGTTATGGCAGAAGAAAATTGTGACTGTGTGAGTGTTGAACATATGCTTTTACCCAAAAAATTGGCAAAGAAAACTCCAACAAATATTGTAAATTCATCGGAACTTGAAACGGTTATTTTGCCTTATAACACTTTGCAGGTGTCATTTGCAGAAGCATTTAACAGCAAATATGCCAAAGTTGGTGATGAAGTTGTATTTATTCTTAACGAATGTTTGAGAACTCAGGAAGGAACAGAAGTTTTGCCTGCTTCTACAAAGTTTGTAGCAGAAATTTGCAATATTGAAAAACCAAAAGCATTCAACAGAAGCGGTAAGATATATTTGGATTTTAAATATATGGAATTGCCTGACGGAACACAAAAATTTATCAGAGCAAAAATATTTAATAAAAAGGACTTTTTATCAAGAGGCAAGTTAAACGCTTTGGGTAAAGGTTTAGGTACGACATTGGGCGGAATGGCAATAGGAACGGGTGCAGGCTGCGGTATCGGTGTTGCGGCAGGTGCTGTAATTGTTGGCGGTTTTGCAATTGGTATGCCTGTTGGGTTTGCTGTCGGGGCAGCGGCAGGTTTATTGACTCAGGGCTTTATTATAAGGCGAAAGCGGGGGATAAGGTAAATATCCAGTTGCTTGACAATGTTGTTATTGAAAAATAGTAATATTTAAACAGGTGTTTAATAAATTGGAGAAGTGTCCGAGTGGTTTAAGGTGACGATCTCGAAAGTCGTTGTGGGAGCGATTCCACCCAGGGTTCGAATCCCTGCTTCTCCGAATTAAAAATCGTGTGCCTTTTGGTATGCGATTTTTAATTAAAAAGCAGAGGGTAAGAATTCTTGTTTAGGGTTCGGAACGAGCGAGCCAAAGCCGGAATGGTTTTGCCTTGTGACATACTTGTCACTAAAGGCAAAACTTGGAGTGCTGTCGATGGCGAGCGAAGTGATATATCCCTGCTTCTCCGAATTAAAAACTGCATAATTGAAAGCATGTTGTTATTTATTAGCAAAATATTTTTTTTCTATTTTTATATGTAATATGGAAATCTGTAATAACAATATCGCATTTGAGGCAAGAGTCGGTAAAAATGCGTTAAAAATTCTCAAAAATGATTTTGGTGGCGATACAGACAAAGTCGCTAAATTTGAACGCTTATTTGATGATGCATTCTCTAAAAATATTGATAACTGCACTGTTGTTGATGTCGATAAATCCGGTAATTATGTGTTTTCTCATTCCGAATTTCTGAAAATGAAACACAAAACGACCGAAAAACCTGTTTTTAAAAAATCTTTTGCAAATTCACTGTTGCAGGAATGTCCAAAGACATTAGCGCGAATTGAAAATAAAATGTTCAGAACTATCATATCAAAGAGTATAAATTCCGGTAAAAGTTTTGAAGATTTAGAAAATATTGCGCAAAAAGTATTTAAAAATGAAAAAAGTAAAAATAAATTTTTAGAAAATTTGTCAGTTGCAAAGCGTATAAAAAAAGAATATCCAAAATCAAGATTAAAAGATTTTGAATTTGATTATATGAATATGGTGATTCTTGAAGAAGAAGCAAAAACCCCCGGAACTGATTTATATAATCTTATAAATAATTTTGGGAAACTGACTTTTGATTAGTTTTTATACATTATTTAGTTGATTTTGTTGATAAATATTTAAGTAATGTTGAATAAAATGTTATAATTATCGTTCAGAGGATTGTTTTTATGCAAAAGAAAAGGATAACATTCATTCAGCCTAACCTTATTTATATAAAAAGAAAAAGAAGGTTAAGAATTGAGCCTACTATTTATTCAAAACTAAAGTGGCTTACTCCTGATGATTTTGAATGTGAACTTATTGATGCAAGGATGGAGGATGTTGATTTTGATATAAAAACAGATTTGGTTGTTATGTCAGTTTCAACATTAACTTCTCGCAGTGCGTATTCTATTAGTGCGGAATTCCGCAGACGAGGTATTCCTGTTGTTCTTGGGGGGTGTCATGTAACTTTATGCCCTGAAGAGGCAATGGAAAATGCTGATGCAGTTTGTCTTGGGGAATCAGAAATCACTTGGCCGAAGGTTCTTGAAGATTTTAAAAATAATAATTTACAAAAAATTTATAAATGCGATGGGGCAAGATATGATTTTCATGAGGTAAAGGCTGACAGAAGTATCTATAAGCGATATAAATATGTTCCAATAAGTTCAATTGAATTTAGCCGAGGTTGTAAATTTAATTGCGAATTTTGTTCTTATGCTCCGATATATAAGCAGCAAGTAACCTACCGAAATCCTGAAGATGTTGCAATAGAGATTAAAAGTAATCCTAATAAGTTTTTTTTGTTTGTTGATGAAAATTTTGGAAATGATATAGAACAAACTTCAAAATTGTGTGAGGCATTAATGCCTTTGAAAATTAAATGGTTTGCTCAGATGTCTGTTAATGCACTTCAAAATGCAGATTTCGTAAAATTGCTTGCAAAAAGCGGCTGTAAGTGTTTATTTATTGGATTTGAAACAACTAATGTCGAAACATTGAAGCAGATGAATAAAATGGCAAATATGAAAAAAGACAGTTATGATATAGCAATACAAAACTGTGTTGATAATGATATTGCAATTGCTGCCGGACTGATTGTCGGTTCTGATACGGATACAAGGGAATCAATAAATGAAACTTATGATTTTGTAAGCAAACATCAAATTTTGTTCTGCAATTTTGTTAATTTACTCCCTTTCCCGGGAACTCCTTTTTATAACAGACTAAAAGAAAGCGGCAGACTAATTTTTGATAAATGGTGGCTTGAAGATATTGCACCTTATCATACCGCCTTGTTTGTAACCGAACATTTTAATAAAGAAGAAATGACGACCCTTGGTTATGATTACATCAAAAAATATTACAGTTATAGGGAAATGTTTAAACGATTTATTCATTCGAGATACAAATTACCTGTCAGAATAATGATTTTACTTGGTAATATTTTTCTGAAATATTATTACATTGATTTGACTGCCTAAGGGTATTGTTGCGCTCTTTTTAATAATATATAAGAAATATCGTTTGGATATGAAAGCATTTTTTCTTTAAATTCATCCATAATTTTGCAGACTAATTTGTCAGATAATGTGGAAATTTCCATTGGTGACTTATACATTTTTAAAATTTTGAAATCTTCTTTACTAAGACCGAAAGATTCGGGTGAATGAGCGATAGGAGAATTTGGCATTAGTGTAAATATATGATAAGAAATAAAATCTATATTCTCTTTATTATCGCTTAAAAACTTGTAGGTTAATTCTAAATCTTCTTTTGTTTCCTGTGCAAATTGTGTTATAACCCAGCAATAATTGTAAATTCCAATATCATGAGCATATTTTAATATTTTTGCATTATTTTTGACTTTTGTACCTTTGTTATAGAGTTTTAAAATTTTGTCAGAACCGCTTTCAACCCCCCACATTACCATTCTTAAACCGCCATCAAACATAAGTTTAAGAGAATCATAGTCGAGTTCTTTTTCTAAACGAAGACAAGCAGTATAGTATATTTTCAGATTATTTTCAATAAGTTTTTGTGAAAATTCTTTGGCATATGATGGGTGTATTGCTGCATCTGTAAAGAAAAAATGGTTAATGTTGTATTTGTCTACATATTCTTTTATTTCTTCTATCAGGTCATCAACTTTTTTTATTTTAAAAGGTATGCAGTCCATAAAGGTGCAGAACTTGCATTTGTGCCAATAGCATCCCCTTGAACTTTCAATTTGCAAAACAGGTTCAGGCATGAAATAATTTTGCAAATTGATATTTGTATAATCAGGTTTGTAAAACTTAATCGGATTGTTGTTCTGTTTATTTTTTTGAGGATTAATTTTTACCTTTTTTCTTTTATTTAGATAAATTATACTTGGAATTTGGGCAAGAGGCTTCTCTGCCGCAAAATCAGTAAAGGCATTTTCCCCTTCTCCGTATATCATAATATCTGCACTGTTTTTAAAATTATCAGGCGTTAGATTATAACGAATTTGAGTAATTTGTGTTCCACCATAAACTATTTTTGCATTTGTATTTTCTTTTAATATTTCACAAAAACTGTCACTCCAAGCATATTGAACGCTGTCATATATAGAAAATCCTATAATGTCAGGATTAAAATCTTTTATAAGCGGTATAAGAAGTTCTTGTTCCCAGTCATAAAGGAGTTGATAGTGCTTTGGAACTCTTTCTATATATTTTTGCTTCATAATTTGTGTGAGAATTTTTCTCAAAGTTATACACAATTTGTTAAAATCCGGGATGTTATTTTTGAATAAATCTGCCATTCCCGTTTGCACATTCGGGTATCTATCTATAAACCAAGAGTAAAGTGTACGGTCATACTTCTCAAACAGTTTTATCATGCTTTTAAAATATTCAACAGTTTCATAGTCTAAAGGATTATTACAAGATGCAGAATTTTTTATATTTTCGTTGATGTATTTTTCGGTTTCATTTTTATAAAATTCAATTTTGTTTTTAAAATAGTTATGAAAATCCTTGCTCAAAATGAAATTCATAAGGTATGAATTTATGTCTATTATTTTTGTCTCGTGTTTTTTTTCTCTGAGCATACTTGCAAGTACCGGTAAACTCAGCATTGGTCCTAAATTTAAGTCCCACAAAGGGGGAAATGTAAGTAATATTCTCAAAACTGCTCCTTTTTCAATAAACCGCTTCTTATAGTGTAATTATGATTTAAACCTCAATTGAGGTCAAGTTGTTAATATAAACGATTATTCAAAAACAAAAACAAAAAATTTGTAACAAAGAACTTTAATAAGATTTGAAAAATTTTATGTTTATGTGATAATTTTCGTATGCTAATATTTTTGTCAGTATAATTATGCTGACCTATAAATAGCGAAGTAGTACACATTTTAATAAAGAAAAGAAGGAAAAGAAAAATGGGAAGACCAGCTCCGTTAGAAAAAATCAGAAACATCGGTATTGCTGCCCACATCGACGCCGGTAAAACAACTACAACAGAGCGTATTTTGTTTTATACAGGTAAAACTCACAAATTAGGTGAAGTTCATGACGGCGCTGCTGTTACCGACTTTATGGAACAAGAAAGAGAAAGAGG